>Ga0208598_1000230_pt1 | contig 16815 bp, 16 predicted proteins | sample LakMenEpi22Jun12_FD_150726 | JGI IMG/M metagenome (GOLD analysis project Ga0208598, IMG submission 150726) | Freshwater microbial communities from Lake Mendota, WI - 22JUN2012 deep hole epilimnion (SPAdes) | ecosystem: Environmental > Aquatic > Freshwater > Lake > Epilimnion/Euphotic zone ... | reverse complement strand
CGAAGTGGCATATCCAAGATGTATGTTGCCTGTTCATCATTTAACTTAAAGTCTTTAATCAGCTTATCTTTAGCTGCGGCTGCATCATCGCTACCGCGAATGATCTTGATGACCTTATCGATATCAATGATTGCCTTTAGCAAACCATCAACTAGACCTAATCGACTTTCCGCTTTTGCCTTGCGGAACTCTGAACGGCGACGAACAACTTCGATGCGGTGATCGATGAATACTTTCAGTAATTCTTTAAGTCCAAGAGTTTGTGGACGACCCTTAACCAAGGCAACGGCATTGATAGCAAATGCATCTTCCATAGGGGTTAGTGCATATAGCTTTTCAAGAACCTCTTCAGGCTCAAAACCATTCTTAATTTCAATAACAACATTTGTGCCGGTCTGGCCATCAGAAAGATCGATGATGTCGCTGATTCCCTGAATCTTTTTGGCCTTTACCAGGGCTGCAATACGCTCTACAACCTTTTCCGGTCCGATTGTGTATGGCAGTTCTTTAATGACGATACCCATCTTGCGAGAGGAAACCTTTTCAATTTCAACGGTTGCGCGAACCTTAAATGATCCTTTTCCGGTTGCGTACGCTTCACGAACTCCATCTAGTCCAACAATTTCTCCGCCTGTTGGAAAATCTGGTCCCGGCACAAACTTCATCAACTGCTTAACAGTTGCTGCTGGATTTTCAATCAGAAACTTTGTTGCTGCGATTACTTCACTTAAGTTGTGTGGAGCCATGTTGGTGGCCATACCCACAGCAATTCCGGAACCGCCATTGACTAGCAGGTTTGGATATGCCGCTGGTAAAACAATTGGTTCAGAGAGTTGACCGTCATAGTTAGGTCCAAAATCAACAGTATCTTCATCAGCTTCGGCGACCATTGACATCGCAGCAGGAGCTAAACGAGCTTCGGTATAACGCATCGCAGCAGGGCCCGCATCAAGTGATCCAAAGTTTCCGTGACCATCGATTAGCGGTAATCCCATTGAGAAACTCTGCGCCATACGAACTAAAGCATCATAAATTGCACCATCACCATGTGGGTGCAACTTACCCATTACTTCACCAACAACACGTGCACTCTTTACATGTCCACGTTCTGGCCGTAGACCCATGTCTGCCATCTGATGAAGAATGCGGCGGTGAACTGGCTTTAAACCATCACGTGCATCAGGAAGTGCACGAGAATAAATAACTGAATATGCGTACTCAAGAAAAGATTCTGAAACCTCTTTGGAAACATCGATGTCGACGATCTTTCCTGGATATTCACCGGGCTTTGGTCCAGCGGGTTTCTTACCTTTGGCCGCAGATTTCGCGGGAGTCTTCGCAGTTGCCATTGGGGCATTCTGCCAAGAGTCAGGCTTAATTTAGGGGAGGGCGCGCCCCAACTGATGAAACACACTTTGCTGCCAATGCCGCACCTGCAGAAAGAGCTTGCGTCAGATCACTTGTTTCTAGCCACTTAGGAATAAATCCAGCAGCAAATGAGTCTCCAGCACCTGTGGTGTCAACAACATTGGTAGTTACAGCAGAAACCTTGGCTTTGTGTGAACCATTGATTGCCATCGCACCCTTTGAACCCAATTTAATGACGACAAGCGGTGTGATATTTGCAAGATTTTCTTCTGCGGTTTCAACATCAGTTGCATCACCTAGATATAAGGCTTCTTCGCTATTGAGCAAAATTCCATCCATCAAACCAACCCATGAGAGAACTTCTTCGCGACTGACAATTTTCATCGCACCAGTTGTGGTTGGATCAAAAAAGATTGGCTTACCAGTTGCTTTAATTTTCTTAATCATTGCAAGAACTGCATCGCGGCTGCGGAAATCCAAAAGCGCATACCCTGATAGATAGACACCATCAATATCATCAAGTGAAGGTAAATCAGATGCTTCAAGGTCAGCATTTGCTCCATTGTCCGGGAACATTGTGCGCTCACCATTTGCATCAACTAAAATCACAACAACACCAGTTGGGCGTCCGCTATGCATCAAATTAAGGTGTTCTACGCCGTACTTATCCAAGTCAGAAATCAAGGCAAAACCAACAGGATCATTGCCTGTACGTGCGACTAAATGCGCCTTTGAATTGGTGCGGGTAATCCAGGTTGCAACATTTGCCGCCTGCCCACCTGGGTGGCTTGAAATTTTACTTGCAGTGTCATTGCCGTAATTGATGGGCTCTTTGAGCTGAGAAATTACATCTAGCGCTAAATCGCCGATACATAGAATCTTTTTCATTGAAGTGCCACCGCAATCTGTGCACCCAAAAGACAGTTTGCCTTGATAATTTCAGTGTTAATCGCGAGTGATTCACCTTGTGAAGTTGTATGGAAATGTTCGAGCAAGAATGGCGTGACATTTTTGCCAACCACCCCTTGCTTGTGCGCTTTCTCAAGTCCTGATTTCAAAATCTCATCATGTCTGGCCTTGTTCATCTCTTTTACAACTGGGTTTGCAACGACAAGTGCTTTATTCAAAGTGCCAACTTTCACACGTGCCTTGATGATTGCCGCGATTTCAGCTGGGGAATCAACTCGATGTTCAAGGGTGTATCCAGAATCGGTCAAATAGAAACCTGGAAAAGCATTGGTTTTGTACCCAACAAGACTGATCGCCAAAGTTTCAAGGCGTTCAAGTGTTGCAGGCACATCCAAAATTGATTTCACTCCAGCACAAATCATGGTCATATCAACATTTGCCAACGCAGTCAGGTCTGCAGATTCATCAAAGGATTCATTTGCTCCACGGTGCACGCCACCCAGACCACCTGTAGCAAAAACATGAATCCCGGCCATTGCTGCAATGTGCGCCGTTGCCGCAACAGTTGTTGCCGCACTCTTGCCAGCTGCGATGATAATTGCCAAATCTCGAATTGATGCTTTAGAAATATCGTCTCGATTGGCAATAGCTTCTAGTTCGGCACGTTCTAATCCGACCAAAATTTTTCCATCAAGTAAGGCAATAGTTGCTGGCACCGCACCTGCGTCACGAACAATTCGCTCGCATTCAAGGGCTACTTCTAGATTGGAAGGACGTGGCAATCCATGACTAATAATCGTAGATTCCAGAGCAACGATTGGCTTTCCGGCCTTAATGGCAGCAGAAACTTCAGCCGATAGCTTGATCGCTTTTTCCATAGCCAAACTCTAGTGCACTCTCGTGGGAAGATAAGCACGTGCATCTGTCCCAAATAACTCCCTCAATCTTTTCTTCCCTTGGGTTGGACAGTGCTGCCGATCACTTGGCAATGGGTCAATCGCCGATGGGGCGCGAACTTTTATTTTTAATTGATGGATTTGGTTTCGACACTCTGTCTACGTATGCCGAAGTTATGCCCACCATGGCCCGCATGATTAATTTTGGAAAAATTCAAACCGCATTTCCTTCAACCACTGCTACTTCACTTGCAACATTAACAACCGGAGAACTTCCGGGAGTTCACGGAATGTTGGGGTACACAGTTCAAGTTCCACGAAGCGGCGGCCGATTGTTAAATGCGCTGAAATGGGATGAACGTGTCGATCCCGAAAATTGGCAACCAGTAGAGACGCTCTTTCAACGTGCAACAAAAGTTGGAATCAATGTGACACATGTGGCTGCCAAGCGGTATGAAAATTCAGGATTTACTCGCGCGGTGTTTCGTGGCGCAGAATACAAAGGCGCAAATGTTGTTGCAGATTTAGTTAGTGAAACTAAACAAGCGCTCCAGAAAACTCCTTCCTTTGTATACCTATATGTAAATGATTTAGATTCGGCAGGTCATTCAGATGGCGTCGGTAGCGATAAATGGATCGCTGCGTTATCAGCAATCGATCAAATGGTTTCGCAGTTAATGAAGGAAGTTCCTAAAGGAACACGGATCTGGGTTACTTCAGATCACGGAATGATTAATGTTGAGGAAAAAATCATTATTGGACAAGACAATCCTTTGCTTACTGGAGTCAGTGTTGTTGCGGGCGAACCCCGTGCACGACACATTTATTTGACCGAAGATTCAGTTCAGGCACGTGAAGATGCAGCTGGTGTGTGGCAACAGTATTTGCACGATAAAGCGCTAGTCCTTACCCGCGAACAAGCGATATCAACCAATCTTTTTGGGGCGAATTTAAGCTCTGATTCAATCGATCGCATGGGCGAAGTAATTGCGATAGCCCGTGGCGGTTTAATTCTTGTAGATGCTGATCGCGACGATAAAGAAGGCGCAATGGTTGGACATCATGGAGGAGATAGTGAGATTGAATCTCAGGTCGGATTACTTACAACTACTTTGAGCTAGCAAGGCAAAGTTTTTACTTATTGTCCTCTGGCTTTATGCCGAACATAATTTCATCCCAGCTTGGAACCTTGGCGCGTGCGGTGATTCCATCGCGTGTGGCTTCATCATCTGGCTCTTCACGAATAACTGCTAGACGGGGAACCTCGCGAATAGGTTCAATCTCTTCTTCAAGCTCTTGTTCAAGTGATTCTTTCCGGAACTCGCTGTACACATCAATAATGCGACGCTCGGAGGGGTGAGAACTCTCGGTGGGAATCAACGCTGGCGTTGGAAGTTGGCGCGGAGCAGGATCATCACCCATCATCCAGCGGGCGTTTTCATCCATAGAAGTCACAGTGCGCAAGGTGGAATCAAAGTTCCATTGCGCAATGCCAATACCTGAACTGTTTGGGTAATGAAGTTCCAAAGTCCAGGTGCCATCTTCTAAGCGCCATGTGTCCCATGACAATTCAGATGAATCAATGTTGCGGGGAGCTAAACGGGAGATAACTACGCCAAGCAAAGTAACTGCATCGCGTCCGCCTTCTTTGCGGATAACAATCTGTTGAGCTTGATCAATGATGTAGATGCGTTCAGAAAGAATTGGTCCAGCAAATCGTTCGATCTTTTCAATAGTTGTGTTGTTCTCTCGAGCAATTTGTTCTGCAGTTTGTCCTGCACGTAGCAATCGCTGAATCTCTTTAATAGAAATACTTGGCTCATCAGAAGATGGAACCGCCATCAATCTTTGCTGATTAACAGTTGCGCGCAATGTGTCACTGACTCGTACAGTGAATTCATTTCCATCATTGTCATGCAAAGACAGGTACAGACCATCCTCGGTCTTTCCGTCTAGTCGTAGCTCAGTCACGAGCATGAGGGTAGCCGATGAGGGCCTTATAAGTACGGAAATACGGAAGCGTGGCTGCACATGCCGCAATCATAAATCCCAGAGGTACCCAAAATGCGATGTCGGAACCAAACCGATCGATGATTTGGCCGGACAAAGCACTAGCTAGTGCTCCACCCATAGGCATTCCTGCAACAACCCACGTCAAAGTCTCAGTAATTTGATCCGGCGGTACTGCACCTTCTGCAACGCCGTATGCATTGATCACTAATGGTGCAATAGCAAAACCGTTAAAAAATAAAGCAACTGCCAGCCATCCCAAGGTGTGTGTAAATAACATGGGGACACACAGGGCAGTAAGTAAGAATAAGAAAATCAAGAAGCGGGTTGCGCTAGATGACTTCCATTTGATGGCGCCGTTGATAATTGCAGCGATTCCGCTTCCGAAAGCCCAAATGGCTAACAGCAGACCAGATTTATCTGCTTGACCGCGTTGTTCTGCAAAAGCAACAGTGACAATTGCGATCGATCCGAAAAAACCACCAAGCAATGTTGTGGCAAGAACTATCGCTTGCACTCGTTTGTTTCGAATTACCGCTGGATGGGGATCAATTATTCGTTTAGGAGTAGATGGTGGCTCAGTTGATTTTTGCATGACAAACAAAGGAACACCGACTGCCAAAAAGAAGATTCCAGCCATCATTCCAGCAGCTGGTGAAATGGTTGTGGCACAGGCGGTGACAATGATTGGACCCAAGATAAACACAACTTCGTCCATCAGCGCTTCAAAGGAATATGCCGTGTTCACTAAGTGACGATCTTGTTCATCTTCGGCGGTACTTGATTTATCTGGACTTAAAACATGTAACCAGCGGCGACGAACTAATCCGCCGGTATTGACTGACATTGATTCAGCAATAATGATGCTCACAAACCAAGTCCACGTTGGTGCTTGATTCAAAACTAAAAACGTGAAAAGACAAAGCCCGGCAACCTTAATCGGAATAACACGCACCAACATGGCGCTCTGGCCAATTCGATCAGCAACACGTGACCAATGTGGCGTAGCAAATGCCATAACAACTGAAGCTGTTGCACTAAGTGCACCAGCAATCGCATAAGAATCACTTGCAGCAACTACGATAAAAATTAAGGCAAGAGAATCCATGGAAATTGGCATGCGCGCAATCAATCCAGATATCGAAAATTTAAGGGCCCCAGGGGTTTTAACTATCGTGGAATACCCTGAGAACATAGGCAAGAGTCTATCTCGCCATTAGACTGGGTTCATGACCGATTCCAAGGAATTGCTTGAACTTGCGCTAAAGATAGCTCGCCAAGCAGGTGATCTTTTGGTTAATCGACCAGCGTCGTGGGACTTAACTGTTAAATCAACTGCAATTGATATAGCAACGCAGATGGATCTAGCTAGTGAAAAACTAATTGTAGAAAGTATTTTGGCTGCCCGCCCCGACGATGGAATCATCGGAGAAGAAGGAACATCTCGCGCAAGTAAGAGCGGAATAACTTGGGTGATTGATCCCGTAGATGGCACCGTCAATTATTTCTACGGATTACCTGGCTGGGCGGTAAGCATTGCTGCAAAAGATGAGAATGGAACATTGGTTGGCGTAGTTCACAGTCCTACTGTTCAATCAACCTGGCATGCAAGCAAAGGCGGGGGAGCATTCCTAAATGATGTGAAGATTGCGTGCAACAATCCCGTAGAACTAAATCGCGCGCTGTTTTCAACGGGCTTTGCCTACGATGTAAAAGATCGCATCGAACAGTTAAAGATTGTGAATGTACTTATTCCCCAGATTAGAGATTTACGCAGAATTGGTTCCGCCGCAGCCGATATTTGCCATGTGGCAACGGGTCTAGTTGATGGCTACTTTGAAACTGGGTTGCATGAATGGGATTTAGCCGCAGCTGAGCTGATCGCCCGAGAAGCCGGGGCGGTTGTGAGCACGCACCCATGGCATGGGCTCAATCTGACCCTGGCTGCCGGCCCACACCTGTACGAGGCGCTCAAGGCGTCGATCCCCGAGTAGGCCCAGGCGCGATTTACGCTTCCGAGCGTGGCTATGGCACAATACGCAGTCTGCACCGCCAAAGCGTGTGCTTAATAGAAATGACAAAAGGATCCGAATATGAACACTCTTGACGCCGTAGATGCAGTATCCCTGCGCAAAGACATCCCACAGTTCCGTGCTGGTGATGAGCTCAAGATCCATGTTCGTGTTATCGAAGGTAGCAAGAGCCGTCTTCAGGTTTTCCAAGGAATCGTTATTCGTCGCCAAGGCGATGGAGTTCGCGAAACTTTCACAATCCGTAAGGTTTCATACGGCGTTGGTGTTGAGCGTACATTCCCAGTTCACACACCAGTGATCGAAAAGATTGAGTTAGTAAAGAAGGGCGAAGTACGTCGCGCCAAGCTGTACTACCTACGCGACCTACGCGGTAAGGCTGCAAAGATTCGCGAAAAGCGCGATGGCGTTGAAGGTTACGGCGATGGAATTCTTTCAACTCCAGAACCAGTAGTTGTTGTAGCGCCTGTTGCGGCAGCGGTTGCTGTGGAAGAAGTTGTTGAAGCTCCAGCAGTTGAAGCAGTTGTCGAAGCACCTGCAGCCGAAGCAGTAGTTGAAGCACCAGTTGCTGAAGAAGCAACTGAAGAAGCTCCAAAAGCTGAATAATCTTTTCAATGCGCAATAAGGGATCGCTCCTTAAGGAGCTCCCAATCCTTGTAGTTGTTGCATTAGTCGTATCCCTATTTATCAAGAGTTTCTTAGTGCAGTTTTTCTATATTCCTTCAGGATCTATGGAAAACACACTTCAGGTTAAAGATCGCGTTGCTGTTAACAAGGTTCCATTTATTTCAGACAACATTAAGCGCGGAGATGTAGTCGTGTTCCGCGATCCAGATAATTGGCTTCCTGAACCATATGACGCCACAACAAACCAGTTAGTTGCAAAGGCGAAGAGCGCGCTGGTTGCAGTTGGTGTTCTTCCAAATCCCGCAAAGCAATATTTAGTTAAGCGTGTTGTTGGTGTCGGCGGAGATCGTGTTGTTTGTTGCACAAAAGCCGGCAACTTGAGCGTTAATGGGGTTGAAGTTATTGAGCCTTACATCTTTGCTGGAAACAAACCATCAGAAATGAACTTTGATGTGACTGTTCCCAAAGGCAAGTTGTGGGTGCTTGGAGATCACCGAGCAGCAAGTGCTGATTCGCGTTATCACCAAGACGATATCAATAAGGGTTTCATACCTTTGTCCAAGGTCAGCGGACGAGTTGTTGGCATCATCTGGCCTTTCAAGAACATCACATATGTTCCAAGAGTTGATGTACTAAACAAGTAACCTTATGAAGGTTATTGAACAGCTTTTAACTAGTGCTGGAATCTCACCGATTGCAGGTGTCGATGAAGCTGGTCGTGGTGCGTGTGCAGGTCCATTAGTAATCGCATCCGTTGTTCTCAATGATCCCTTTGCTGCCGAATTAGCCGTTGTGCGGGATTCAAAAGAAATTGTCGAATCCAAACGCGATGCGGTCTTTGATTTAATTCATCAAGTAGCTGCATCAGTAAGCGTTGTAATTGTCCCTGCATATGAAGTTGATTCGCGCGGGGTACATGCGGCAAACCTGGATGGTATGCGCCGGGCGGTACAAGGTTTAAGCGTTGAACCCGCATACGTTCTTACAGATGGATATGCCATCGAAGGCTTAGGAGTTCCTAACCTTGCAGTCTGGAAGGGCGATCAAGTTGTAGTTTCAATTAGTGCTGCATCAGTTATTGCCAAGGTAACTCGAGATCGCATCATGCGCGAAATGGATCTTGAATTCCCGCTGTATGGTTTTGCTGGCCACAAGGGATATATCACTGCGGCTCACACGAAAGCCCTAAATGAGCATGGACCGTGTGCACAACATCGTCGTTCCTTTGCCAATGTTGCGGCGCTAATCCACAAGTAAGCCAAGGAATCAAAGTAGCTGTGATCGGGGTATTTATCCTCTCTGATCATGAAGACAAAGAGCAATCAAATTACCGGTGCACAAGGCGAAGAAGCTGTTGCACAATTTCTGATCAATCGAAATATCGAAGTTATCGAACGCAATTGGCGAATCCGTGAAGGCGAAATCGACATTATCGCCTTGTATCCAACGGGGGTGTTTTCATTTGTGGAGGTCAAGACCCGAAGCTCGGTTGCTTTCGGACATCCATTTGAAGCAATCAATCGAGATAAGGCTTATCGCATGCAGCGGTTGGCACTTGCCTGGCTAGCTACGCATGGATGCTTGGGATGTGAGTATCAAATCGATGTTGCAGCTGTGCTTATTAAAGCTAATGGTTCACATGAAATTGAATACCGCGAGAAGTTGTTATGACCCTTGCTCTTACTCATTCAGTAGCGCTCTTAGGTTTAGAAGGGCATTTGGTCACTGTAGAAGTTGATATTGCAGATGGGCTTCCAGGTTATTCATTGCTGGGTTTACCAGATGCCGCACTTACAGAATCAAGAGAACGAGTACGCAGTGCAATTGTAAATTGTGGGGAAGTGTGGCCCAATCGAAAAGTTACCGTCTCGCTATCACCAGCTTGGTTGCCCAAAAGTGGTTCCAGTTTTGATTTGGCTATCTGTATTGCGTTGCTCTCAGCCCATCAAAGCGTTCCAACAGAAAAGATTGAAGAGCTTTTGTTTCTGGGAGAACTTTCATTAGATGGTCGGATTCGTTCGGTTCGTGGCGTATTGCCTGCGCTTATGGCTGCGTACAAAGCAGGTGTTCGCACCGCAGTGGTACCAGCGGCAAACTTTGAAGAAGCACAACTGATGCAAGCAATGACAATTATTCCGATGCACCATCTAAAACAAGTACTGCGCTGGCTACGAACTGGAGAACGCGAAGTAGTGCAAGAGTTTGATTTGCAGTGGGAACAAACTGACACTCGTTTGGATTTTGCCGATGTTGCCGGACAATCCACCGCACGTTTGGCTGCAGAAATTGCTGCTATTGGGGGACATCACATCTTGTTGATTGGCCCACCCGGTGCCGGAAAAACAATGATTGCCGAAAGAATCCCTACAATCATGCCGGCGCTAAGCATTGATCAAGCACTAGAAGTGACTGCAGTTCATTCAATTGCTGGCACTTTGACTCAACGTTCACCGTTATCGCTGCTTGCGCCAATGGTCTCGCCCCATCACACAACTACTCGCATCGCGATGGTTGGTGGCGGATCACATGCAATCAAGCCCGGTGCATGTTCACTTGCACATTACGGTGTTTTATTTGTTGATGAAGCACCTGAATGCGGGCCAGGTGTCTTAGATGCGCTGCGACAACCTTTGGAATCTGGAACCATTACGATCGCACGTAGTATTGGAAACTTAACTTTTCCAGCACAGTTTCTTTTGGTTTTAGCTGCTAATCCATGTCCATGTGGAAAGTTCACTGGACGCGGCCATAATTGCACCTGCACTTCGCAACAGGTTAGGCGTTATCTAGGAAAGTTATCAGGACCCTTAATGGACAGAATTGATTTGCGAGTTCAGGTAGATCCTGTAGGACGTGTAGATATGGCACGGGATGAATTAGGAGAAAGCAGCACCGTAATTCGCACCCGAGTGATTGCTGCTCGAGAGGTCGCAAAAAAACGTTTTGCTGGAATGGGCTGGAGTTTGAATTCTCAGATACCGGCACGTGCTTTGCGTTCAACATTTCAGCCTGAAAGAAGTGCGATGAACTTTCTGCATGATGAACTAGATCGTGAACACATAACTGCCCGCGGCTTACACAAAATCATCCGCACCGCTTGGAGTTTTGCTGATCTGCACAATAACCCAACACCAACTTTAGAAAATGTTATGGCCGCTCACACCATGAGAGGCAAGGTCGAAGCGTGACAGAACAACTAGCACGCGCGGCGCTGTTTAGTGCAATCGAAGCGGGACATCCCTTTTGGTCCTCCGAAATTTCGACCAAAGGCGCACTTGCTGTGTATGAAAAATTAATGTCTGGCGGGTATGACCCGATTAAAAATGAGAAGCTAATTTCCGAGCTTCGTCAGATGAGCGGTGAGCAAGTGTTAACCGACATTGCTGCACATCAAGCTCGACTGGTTACTCCATTAGATGATGATTGGCCCCTACAGGTCAATGATCTTGCTGCACCACCGATCGGCCTAATACTTAAAGGAAACATCAGCGCGGTGCATCAACCATCACTTGCCATTGTTGGAACCCGCAATCCAACATCCTATGGAGCGCGAATAGCTGGAGACTTTGCCGCAGGTTTTGCCGACCGTGAATGGGCAATTGTTAGTGGGGGAGCATATGGAATTGATTCCTATGCACATAAAGGGGCACTGATTGCAGAAGGTGTGACAGTTGCAGTTATTGCATCTGGAATTGATATTAATTATCCAGCGGGAAACACGCGGCTGTTTGCCGAAATTTGCGAATCAGGAGCAATGGTTACCGAGTTCATGCCGGGACACCGCGCGCTTCCGCATCGCTTCTTAACCCGTAATCGATTGATTGCATCACTATCGAAAGCAACACTTGTTGTTGAAGCTGCATTTCGCAGTGGATCATTACGCACCGCACGTGATGCAGCAGAGATCTTTCGCCCGGTTATGGCGATTCCAGGACCAATTAATTCACCCACAAGCGAAGGTTGTCATCGCTTAATTGGTGAGCGAGCAGCAGAGATCGTTACATCTGTGGCAGATGCGGTGGAGTTTGTAGGAGCTAATTGATGAGAGAATAAGCCTATGAGTGATTTCCGTTCGGGCTTTGTTGCCATTGTTGGCCGCCCAAATGTTGGAAAATCGACTTTGATTAACGCACTCGTAGGTAGCAAGATTGCAATTACTTCTCATCATCCCAACACAACTCGTACTGCGATCCGTGGAATTGTTCATCGCCCCGAATTTCAAGCCGTCCTTGTAGATACACCTGGCGTTCACAAGCCAAAGACATTATTGGGGCAACGCTTAAACCAAGTTGTGGATCAGAGCATGGATTCAGTCGACATTGTCATCATGTGTATTCCAGCTGATGAGACATCTGGTGCCGGAGACACATTTATTGCTGCTGAAATTGCTAAGCATCCCAAGGCAAAAAAGTTCGCAGTTATTACAAAGACTGATTTGATTTCAAAGGAAAAATTAGCGGTTCGCTTGCTTGGCATCATGAAGATTGCCGAAGGCTTTGTGTGGGATGAGATCATTCCGGTATCGGCAGCAATTCACGATCAAGTAGATCTTCTCAATGAACTTATTGGAAATAACCTGCCGGCAGGCCCTCAGTACTACCCAGAAGGAACAACGAGTGATCAGGCAATCGAACAGTTAATCTGTGAATTCATTCGAGAAGCCGCGCTGCAGGATGTTCGTGAAGAGCTTCCGCATTCAATTGTTGTAACTATTGATGAGTTTGGTGAGCGCGAAGAAAAAGGATCTCGCCCATTTTTCGATGTCCATGCAACTATTCATGTAGAGCGCGATACCCAACGAGCAATCTTGCTGGGCCATCAAGGCGCTCGATTAAAGGAAATCGGAATTCGAGCTCGCACAGATATTGAGCGCGCACTTGCGGCAAAAATCTTCCTTGGACTTCACATTAAGGTTTCAAAGGAATGGCAAAAGGATCCAAAACTTCTTGCAAAACTTGGGTTCGGCGAAAAAGCTTAATCAGCAACTTTATCTTGGCTCTTTTTGCTAGCTAGATATGAACCAACCAACACCAAAGGCAAACCAATAAGAATTCCCGCTGTTAGTGGCTCCTTCAAGATGATCACACCGAGCACAACAGCCACCGCTGTGTTCACATAAGTTACCAATGATCCGCGAGCTGGCCCGATATCTTCCATTAACTTGAAGAACAAAATAAAGGCAAAAGCGGTGCTCAGCACACCTAAGGCAATTAATGAAAGTGCAGAGTTCATTGAAATGTTTGATGGCCATTGCGCAATTGCAACTGGACCCCAAAAGATAGTTGTAAGTGCCATGGCAAGCCCATTAATTGCAATTCCATCAACTAATGGAAGATTTGAAAGAATCATGATTACCGCATAGGCATAGCTGACTGATGCGATAAGAACCATCACGATAGATAAAAGATCGGCGCTTCCCGTCAAACTTTCGATTCCAACAACCAAGATCAATCCTAAGAAACCAACCACAATTCCAAATATGCGCTTGAACTGCCACACGGAGTGATCTCCGCGCATAGATGTAATGATGGTCGCAAAAATTGGAACGGTTGACACCAATAATCCGGCTAAGCCAGAACTAATCTTTTGCTCAGCAGTAGTGATTAGAATCCAGGGACCAATCATTTCGAGCAGCGCATAGAAGGCAACAAACTTAAAACCCAGTACCGCGCCGTTAAACTTCTTGCGATAAATGGCAATCGGAATCAAGATTGACGCGCCAATTAACGTACGACCAGCTACAACAGCAGCAGGTGGAAAATCTTCAACAGCAACCTTCATGAGAAGGTATGGAATACCCCACAGAAAACCCACTAAACCAAAGTAAATCATTGACTTGCGGGTCACTTATTTTTCACCTTTCGATAAAGCTCAACTGTTAATGCTGCAACGGCATCCCACCCAAAAAGTTTTTGAGCACGTACGCGACCTGCAGCACCGTATTTCTTCAGCAGTTCAGGTTGAGACATCAAACGAGAAATGGACTCGGTCAAGGCTTTTTCAAAAGGTGCTGCCTCACCGTTGTAGTCAACAAGCTCGCCAGTTTCTTTATCAGCAACAACTTCTGGGATACCGCCTACACGAGAACCTAGGACTGCGGTTTCACATCCCATGGCTTCTAGATTTACGATTCCAAGTGGCTCATAAATTGAAGGACAGATGAATAAGTCTGCTGCGGTAAGCATCGCAGTTAACTGATCATGGGGGAGCATCTCTTTGATCCACCACACATTGCTGCGGGTTGATTGAAGTTCAGCGATCAAGGCTGCAACTTCGTTGCCGATTCCCTCTTCATCAGGAGATCCAGCAGCTAAAACCAAGCCAAATTCCGCCGGTACATCTTTCCAAGCACGCAAAAGATGGGCTAAACCTTTTTGACGCGTAATCCGTCCAACAAAGATTGCATACGGTCCGCTAATTCCAAAACTTTCAGGCACTGAATGATCGTGATTTGGTGCAAATTTATTAGTGTCTACACCATTTCGAATTGTGACAACTTTTGCTGGATCAATAGAAGGGTATGCCTTTAGAACATCAGCGCGCATTCCATCGCTGACTGCGATGATGGCACTTGCGCCTTCGTATGCTGTTTTTTCAGCCCACGAAGAAATGCGATATCCGCCGCCTAATTGTTCAGCTTTCCAAGGACGTAAAGGTTCCAAAGAGTGCGCACTAACAATGTGCGGAATGCCGTGTTGCAACGCAGCGATATGTCCAGCCATATTTGCATACCAAGTGTGCGAATGAACAACATCTACATGACCAAGATGTGTAGCCATTTCAAGATCGATCGCTAAAGCTTGGACGGCAGGATTGGCATCTGCAAAACCACTGGGCAATGAGTAACCAAAAGCATCATCGCGCGGACCGCCAAAGCAGTGAACATCGACATGAACATCATTGATTGTGCGAAGGGCTTGCGTTAGCTGAAGAACATGCACTCCAGCGCCACCATAGATGGCCGGTGGCCACTCTTTGGTAACGATTCCAACCTTCAACGCAGTCATATCTTTGAGAGCCTCTTCCTCGGACAAGGGTGAAAGGCTATCGTTAAGACATGGCCAAACTGCAACTTCCGCTCAGCATCGTTCTTGCTGGTGGCGAAGGAAAGCGTTTAATGCCGCTCACAGCAGATCGCGCCAAGCCTGCTGTTCCATTTGGCGGCTCATATCGTTTAGTTGATTTTGTTTTATCCAATCTGGCAAATGCCAACATGCTAAAAGTTGCAGTATTAACGCAGTACAAGTCACATTCACTTGACCGTCACATAACAACAACGTGGCGCATGTCATCACTTCTTGGAAATTACATCACTCCAGTACCTGCGCAGCAGCGACTTGGACCACGTTGGTACACCGGCAGCGCTGATGCAATTTTGCAAAACTTCAATTTAATTCATGATGAAGACCCAAAGCATGTTTTGGTGTTTGGTGCGGATCACGTTTATCGCATGGATCCAATGCAGATGTTCCAGCAACATTTAGAAACTGGGGCAGGGGTAACAGTTGCAGCTATCCGTATGCCGCGCGCTGAAGCACATGATTTTGGTGTTATTGAATTAGCCGAAGATGGAATCACGATTAAGGCTTTCCATGAAAAGCCGGCTAATCCACCAGCAATGCCTGGCCACCCTGAACTCTCACTAGTGTCGATGGGTAATTACATTTTCAAGCGCGACGTCATGGAAGAAGCGCTAATTCTGGATTCTGAAGATATCGAATCCCGTCATGATCTTGGCGGAAACATAATTCCTTATTTAACTTCACAAGGTCAGGCCAAGGTTTATGACTTCGCAAACAATGTCGTTCCAGGTGAAACTGAACGCGACAAGGGCTACTGGCGCGATGTAGGTTCGATTGACGCTTACTACGACGCGCATATGGATCTTGTATCTGTTCATCCAATTTTTAATTTGTATAACCGGGAGTGGCCATTGCTAACCAACCCACCTTCACTGCCACCTGCAAAGTTCAGCGAAGGTGGATCTGCGCACGATTCAATTGTTGGTGCAGGTTCGATTGTCGCTGGCGGAATACTGCATGGATCAGTTGTTTCCTACGATGTTTCAGTTGGAAAAGCTGCAATCGTAGAAGGCACAGTCTTGATGCCTAATGTGCGCATTGGTGAGAAAGCCATTATCCGCAAGGCTATTTTGGATAAAAGCGTGATCGTTGATCCAGGTGCACAAATCGGTGTAGATCTAGAACGCGATCGTCAACGCTTTACTGTCAGCGATGGCGGAATTGTTATCGTTGGTAAAGGTGTTCGCGTTACCGTTTAGTTACCAGTTTTCGGTCTGATGTTTTAATTCTTTGTACTTAACCATTACTTCAGGTGTTGCAGCGCTGTTGTGATGTGCAACTTCACCTAAATCCCAGGTTGGCATCTGACCAAGTAAAGCCCAGGCTGCTTGCTTAGCTGCGCCATTTGCAACGTATTCACCTGCAGGTGGAACCAATACTTCGCGGCCAAACAACGCACTTGCAATAACAGGTACGGCTGGATTTTTTGCAGCTCCGCCGATTAACAGAATTCGATTAATGCCGACACCTAATGCAACAAGTGAATCAACTGCATCAGCTAAACCTGCCAGCATTCCTTCAACCATTGCACGCGCAATATCTTCTGGGTTTGAATTATTCAGGTTCATTCCGGCAAATACACCAGTTGCCTTAGGGCGGTTAGGGGTTCGTTCACCTTCAAAGTACGGCAAAAGAGTTAGTCCGTTAGCACCAGGTTTTGCAGCTAAGGCAAGTTGTGCAACCTCATCATGAGTCTTTCCAAGAATGCGACAAGCTGCATCAAGAATACGTGCAGCGTTTAATGTGCAGACAAGCGGCAGATAGCGACCAGTTGCATCGGCAAAACCTGCAACGGCGCCCGATGGATCATGCGTTGGGGTTTCAGATACTGCAAATGCGGTGCCACTTGTTCCTAATGAAACTACAACATCGCCGGGTTGTGCCTGTATTCCC
>Ga0208598_1000228_pt1 | contig 16830 bp, 15 predicted proteins | sample LakMenEpi22Jun12_FD_150726 | JGI IMG/M metagenome (GOLD analysis project Ga0208598, IMG submission 150726) | Freshwater microbial communities from Lake Mendota, WI - 22JUN2012 deep hole epilimnion (SPAdes) | ecosystem: Environmental > Aquatic > Freshwater > Lake > Epilimnion/Euphotic zone ... | reverse complement strand
ATGATTCATTAAATCCTCTTACATTTCTGTCGCCTTGTGCACTCTGGCTCCCCTTTTCCTCGAAAGATGCAACTATAATGCTATGATTGAGTATGTGACAATTAGGAAATTAATACTTTTATAAATTCTATCACTCCATTTGGATTTTCAACTGGGCTAACATGCCCTCCCTTTACAATAATTGTCTCCATATTAGGCGGGGAGGGGACATAATCTTCTGCACCTTTTAAGGCTAGTGCTTTTACTTTCAAAATTTCGATTAAGGTTGTGGTATCATCTGCATTTGCGATTACTGCGTTGTCTGTGTGTTTTATTTCATTAATAGTCAAAAGGTCCATTGTTCTCTTGAGTTGACTCGTTAGAGATGTGTTTTTGTTTAAAGAGGACTTCCCAAATAATGCTTTCACGGCTTGTTGTGTATAGAAATTCCTGAAGGGAAGCATAATGTGCTGCATGCGTAGGGTTAACTTCTTTCTTTTTGATGCAGCCATAAAAGGCATATTACATAAGCCAATAACTGAAAAAAGTTCAGGATTTTTATGTGCAGCCCTTAGTATTGTCATACTTCCCCAAGAGTGTCCAATGGCAATGACTTTGGGTAGATGTAAAATATTAAGAATTTCAATTAACATATCTGCACAATCATTTAGTGTCCAATCATCTTTCAATAGTTCTTTGCTCATGCCGTGCATTGGCATATCCAATGTGATGATGGTTTGGTCTTTTATAGATTCTATTACTGCATCCCATAGATGGTGATCGAAGTAAACACCATGTAGGAAAATGATTGGAGTTTTGTCTGAATTAGCAAAGTGGTGATAGACGGCTATTTTCCCTATTTTAGTATGAATGTAAACTTTTGGATGTTTATTTTCCATATCAATTACTAATACATGGCGCCTGATTGATGAAGCTGGTTTGTTTCAGTTGATCTACCATAAATTTAGATAAATCTGGAAGCGTAATAGAGAGTTTGAGCCCATTACCGTCGAGTGTGGCGTTATATTTTCCTTTAGCCGGTTTATCAACAATATTGGGACTACGAACAATCGTCCAATCGAGGTTGCAGTTCATGATAATGGACTCCATACGGTTCTTATCTTCGATGATTACTTTCAGCCAATTCATAAAATAGGGAAGAATTATTTTGGTGAAAAACCAAGGCTGAAAAGCAACACTATTCCCTGCTCCAACATTACTCATCGCAATCAAACGTTTGATATTTAGTTTTTGCATTTCATCAACAATGATTTTCGTAGCATCAGATATAAATGTGTTTGGTTTACCGTCACCCTTACCACCAACCCCTAAGCATTGAATTACTGCCTCTTGTTGTTGCAAAACAAAGGCTACTACCGCCGGTTCCAAAACATTTCCTTCCACAATCTTAATATTATTATGCTTGATTTTGATTTTGGATGCATCACGCACCAGAACAGTTACTTCATGGCCTTGTTTGATTGCTTCTGCTAAAATAGCCTGACCCGAAAATCCGGTGGCGCCGAAGATGATAACTTTCATTTTTAACTTTTCGTTTATACAAAGTTCCGCAAGATGTGTGCCTTATACCTGACACAAATGTGCCAAAATCAACCTCTCGCCAACTTTTGTCGAATGCGGGTCAAGGTTTGACGTTCTATTCCCAAAAAAGAAGAAAGATGGGATAGAGAAATGCGATTGAACAGATTCGGATTTTCTTGAATGAAATCAAGATAGCGTTGCTCTGCCGTTTCAAAAAGAAAACTTTCAATTCTTTTTTGTTGAAATTTCAATACGGATTCCGCAACTAAACGACCATAGCGTTCAATATTTGAATATTTCTCATATCCATCTTGTATGTGCTGATATGAAAGAGTCACAAGTATCGTTGGTTCAAGACATTGAAAGTAATATTTACTTGGTGTTCTGGATATGAAGGCCGAATAATGTGTGGCGTAACGGTTTTCAGGTATAAAATTTACTGTGATTTCTTTACCGTTTTCATCCACGAAAAAGGCCCGAAGTAAACCAGTATATACGTATCCGATTTCTTGTTGTATAACCTTAGAGTGTATGAAGAAGTGTTTAGGTTGAAGTTCGGTGATTTTTAGACCAGTATAGAGATAGTCAAGCTCTTCACCTGACAATCTTGGGCAAAGGGATTTTACAGACTTTAGGTATATATCTATGGCTTGGTTCAAATTAATCCATTAAAAAGGGTTACAATTTACAAGTATAACCCTTTTATCTTTTTTTTGCTCCCCATTTCTGAGCTTGAACTAAGAAATGATAAAAACTAACGTTATTCCTCACACAATGAAACCCAATGATAGCAAGTGTTTCAAGATAAAAGATGACGTTTTCATGAAACAGAAAAGGACCAACGTTTTAACGTAAGTCCTTGATTTTCATGTAGCGAGAACGAGATTTGACCTAAATTCAGGGCGTATTTTCCTCACGCAGTGGTGTCAGTTAGGTGTTTTCTTAGTTTTTTCTTAGGTTTAACTATCGTATTACTTTTTAAACATTTATTGAAATAGTACCACAATGATTAAATCATTTTTAAGTGTCTTTATCTCAATTGTTTGTTCAACAATTGTGCATGCACAAACAATAGATCAACTTATTAAAAAATTTGACAAATCAATTGATAGCCTTCATACCATAAATGAATTCAATGGAAATATTCTTCTTGTAAAAAATGGTATAAGGCTTTATGAAAAAAGTATTGGGTTTACAAATAGCAAAGCCAATCAAAGACTAAACTCATCATCCGCATTCAATCTTGCATCTATTTCAAAAACATTCACATCTTCATTGATATTGATGTATGTCCAAGAAGGGAAATTGAAAATAGATGATCAAGTACATTCCTATCTTCCCAGTTTCCCATACAAAGACATCACTATTAGGCATTTATTGAATCATACGCATGGAATGATTGAATATTTTGATTGGATTAATGACACACTTAAAATCAATGATACCATTGGAAATGATCAATTATTAGTCCTTTTATCAAAATATAAACCCGCTTTAAATTCAGTGCCAGGTGAAAAATTCAACTATTGTAATACAGGATATGCTGTATTATCTAAAGTGCTTGAAACAATCAGCGGTGTGCCTTATGCTGCATTGTTAAAATCTAAAATCACAAAGCCGCTGAAACTTGAAAACACCTACGTGCAAACTGTGAAGATGTCTAATTCACCAAAAAACAGGGTTTATGGAATGCAATATAAAGAAGGTCGTTGGAATACATATGACCTTACCACACTAGATGAAGTTGTTGGTGACGGAAATATTTATTCGACCGTGTATGATTTACAAAAATGGGATCAAGCACTAAGGGATGGCAAAGTACTTAAGCCTGAAATTTTAAATGAAGCTTATACACCTTCAGTTTTGATAGAAAAACCAAAAATGGTGTATGGTCTTGGCTGGATCATCAATGAGCCAGGAAAAAAAGTTTCCCATTCAGGAAGTTGGAACGGGTTTAAAAATAATATGGTTCGTGATTTACAAAATGGATACACACTAATTTCATTGAGTAATGGGACATCCGGAATAACTTCTTACAAACTTCTTGATCAATTTGAAAAAGCACTCAGCAATTTGAAACAATAATTTAAAAGTCATTTTTAAAATATAAACTTATATGAAAAAAACAATTTTATTTTTAATGCTATTGCCATTGCTATCCTTGGCCCAGCAATTTACCTCTGAGCCAGTAGAAAATGGTGTTCGAATAAAATTCAATTCTCGTATTATGGGAGAGGAAAGAACAATCTGGGTAAGGGTTCCAGCCTCCTATAATGATGTATCAAGTTCGAATCAAAACTATCCTGTTGTATATGTATTAGATGGCAAGTCGGCATTTTTTCCAGTCACTGGAGTTATAAGTTTTATGAGTGAGAAAGACCATGTGAATTATCAAATTCCTGAAATGATTATTGTAGGTGTGGATACTGAAAATAGATTTCGTGACCTAACACCTAATGCATCAACAAGACAACCTAATGGAGAAGAAGCAAAAACACCAGAACAAAAACTGATGATGCAAGGTAGTGGGGGTGGTGAGCAATTCTTAAAATTCTTGAAGGAAGAAGTATTCACATATATTGAAAAGCAATACAGAACAAACCCATTTAGAATTTATATTGGACATTCTCTTGGAGGTTTAACAGCCACATATACATTTTTAAAACATCCGGAATTGTTCAATGCAACAATATCAATTGACCCTAGTTTATGGTGGGATGGCGCAAAATATGTCAACGAGGCGCCAGCATTACTAAAAAACTTACCTGCTGATAAGATGCGCAAGTATTATGTTAGTGTGATTGATTCTATAAGTTACGGAGGACGTCTTCAATTTCATACAAATGCTATATTTAATGTTGGTAAAGCAATGGCTGCAGTCAATTCAAAAAATCTTCAACATAAAGTAGATTACATTCCCAACACAGATCACTCTTCTATACCAATGTTGAGTTGGTACAATGGACTTCTGTTTATTTTTGATGGCTACCATAAAAGTCATTTTGATTATATGAAAGACCCAGACTTAATTGAGTCTCATTTTAAAGAAATTGAGTCAAAAATTGGTCTAAAAATGAACCCGCCACTAGATATTTTTGAAATTCTTGTGCATTATCTTACTTCACCAGATAGGTACCCTGACGCAGTAAAAGCAAGAAAAGTATTGAATATGGCAATGAAATACTATCCTACATCTTCTTACTTTAAAGATAAACTTAAAGCACTTGATACTAAATCATAAGATATGAAACAGACCCTTTTTATAATTCTACTATTTGTGTGCCAATTGGCTGACGCACAAAATTCAATTGACAAAGTAAATAAATTTCGCGCCCAACATGAAAGCGCAATTTTAAAAGAATATTTTAGTCTTTTATCCATTCCCAATTACGCTTTGGATAAAGTTAATATTGATAAGAATGCTGTTTTCATTGAAGCCATGTTAAAGAAGAGGGGCATACCAACAAAATTATTAGAATCCAACACCAAAGGAAGTCCAAAGGCTGTATATGGCGAAGTCATTGTGCCTGGTGCAACACAAACCATCATTTTTTACGCGCATTATGATGGACAAGCAGTAAATCCTGAAAAATGGCATCCAAGTATTAAGCCTTATCAACCTGTTTTATTAGATCAATCCATTGAAAAATCTGGAAAGATCATTGCATTCCCTGCAAGTGGACAGGCCTTTAATCCAGAATGGAGAATTTCTTGTAGAAGTAGTTCGGACGATAAAGCTGGAGTAATGACCATCATCAATGCATACGATGCATTGGTTAAAACTGGCGTAAAGCTAAATAATAATATAAAATTTTTCTTTGAAGGCGAGGAAGAAATTGGCTCCTTACATCTAGCAGAAATATTGGAAAAACACAAAGACTTATTAAAAGCTGATTTATGGTTGATTGGCGATGGCCCTGTACATCAATCAGGTTTACCTATGATTGATTTTGGAGTAAGAGGAGATGTGAATGTGGATCTTACTGTATATGGACCAAAGCGCCCGCTTCACAGTGGTCATTATGGTAATTGGGCGCCTAATCCTTGTTTAATCATGTCCAAATTACTTGCAAGTATGAAGGACGAGGATGGCAAGGTCAAGATCAAAGGATACTATGATGATGTGATTCCTTTTACAGTATCGGAGAAGCAAGCATTCAGTGCAATTCCTAATGTTGATGCACAAATGAAAAAGGAACTAGGTATCAATAAACCTGAGGGAGGGGGTAGAACACTATTTGAAACTTTCGAATGGCCTTCACTCAATATCAATGGGATTAGATGCGCAGATGTAGAAGACAATGCAAGTAATGTAATTACGACTGAATCTAAAGCTACACTTGATTTACGTCAGGTACTTGGAACTGATTATTTAAAGCAAGTTGATTTATTAAGAAAGCATATTATTGAAGAAGGATTCTTGGTATTAGATCGTGCACCTACTGATGAAGAAAGATTACAAAATTCAAAAATTATAAAATTCAATATGGTCAATGGAGGTTATAATGCACAAAGAACTCCAATTGATCTTCCAATTTCACAGAAAGTGATCAAAGCAGTTCAATCAGCTACTAATAAGCAACTAATTTTAGAACCTACATCGGGAGGAAGTTTACCTCTGTACCTTTTTGAGAAACACCTCAATGCTAAAGTCATTAATTTATGTCTAGTAAATCATGATAATAACCAGCATTCCGAAAATGAAAACGTTAGATTACAAAATCTTTGGGATTCAATAGCTCAGTTAGCTGCAATTATGATTATGGACTAGCGAAGCCACTCTTTTCTATGCTTTATAAACCAAAAAGTATGTATTAATAAGATACAGCTATTTACAATAATTGTTGGCCATGCAATTATGCCAATTCCATATAATATCCAAAATACAGAACCAATTGAATTGATTAAACGTAGTTTGAAAATGTTTTCAATAACAAATGAATACAAGATTATTATTGTTCCTATATAGCCAAATACATCCCAACTAATCATTATTTATAAATTTACATTTTCGCTTGTGCTAAGACCTTATTCAATTGATTAATTTCAATAGCTAATTCCGCTTTTAGCTCCTCAAATACCTTGTAAGATCCTGCAGTAGGCTTATAATCACCTGATTCTACTACACGCATTAAGGAAGCAAGCTTATTATTTAATTTAATAGGAAAATTTAATGGGTCTTGTGAGCTTTGATTACGCACTTGGTATAAATTCTCCTCTATTTGTGAAATAGAAGCAATAAAAGCAGCCGAAGATTTAGACAATCCTTTTTTACTTGCTTTTGCTTCCTCATTTAATTTTTCTTTGATAGCTCTTATTTTAATAACTGCGTCATTGGCAACAGTTACTTGGTCTCTTATTTGCATCGATAAATTAAATTTCTCTTGCATATCAGCAATCGTTACATCCTTCACCCTAGGATCCATTTTTACTTCAAAATTTTCTGTAGCAACTTGTCCACCAGCAGTCATTCTCACTTGATAATTACCAGGCACAGCAGTTGGTCCAACATAAACAGGTGCACTCCATAAAATCATTCCCTTAAAATTACTAGCAGCTGGATATTTTAAGTCCCACTCAAATACATTTAAACCAGTCTTGATAGTCGGCGGCTTTGGTTTGCGAGCATCTTCGTCTTCATCTGCTTCTCCATTATCCTTCTTCGCTTTTGGTAAGGCACCAATAAATGTATTTACTAGTTTGCCGTTCGCATCTAATATCTCAATTTTTAGATCTTTCTTAGTCGCATCTAAATAATAATGAAACACAGCTTTTTGCACTGTTCTCACCGCATAATATGGTTTAAACAAATGCAATCCTGGGTTTATACCTGCATCTTTTGATCTCACAGGTGAAATATCGTCTAATACATAAATAGACCTTCCGTGCGTTCCAATCACTAAATCTTTTTCTGTTACTTGCAAATCGGCTACTTGAACATCTGGTAAATTTAAACTTAAAGACTCCCAGCTTGCGCCATCGTTATATGAAACCCAAACACCATGTTCAGTACCAGCATACAATAAACCTGCACGTGTAATATCTTCTCTTACTACATGCACATAATCATCTGCACGAATACCAGCAATTATTTTAGTCCAAGTTTTTCCAAAATCTTTGGTCTTCCAGATATATGGCGTACGATCATCCATTTGATATCGCTTGGCTGCAATGTATGCTGTGCCTGCATTAAAATGAGAAGCCTCTATAATACTTACACGCGTATTCTTAGGCATATCTTTTGGTGTAATATTTTCCCAATTTTTACCACCATCTTTAGTAATATGAATTAGTCCATCATCGGATCCTGCCCAAATAATATTTACATCCTGATAAGAAGGTGCTAAAGCAAATACTGTTCCATAAATTTCAGGGCCATTCATATCTCTTGTGATGACACCTCCACTAACGCCTAATGTAGTTGAGTCATTATAGGTTAAGTCTGGGCTAATTTTTTCCCAACTCTGTCCCTCGTTCGTTGTTTTCCAAACATGCTGAGAACATGTAAATAATACATTCGGATCTACTGGTGAAAAAACAATTGGATAAGTCCACTGCCATCTTTCTGGTAAGGTCTTTGCTTCTTCTCCAGAAAAGAATCTTGGATATACTTGCACATCTCTTACTTGACCTGTCATTCTATTAATACGTGTTAATAATGCACCTTGACTACCTGCATAAAATATATCCGGATTTTTTGGATCCTGCGCAATATAACCACTCTCTCCTCCCCCTACTTCATAAGCAAAACCAATACCTGGTTTAGTTGAATTGCTTCTTACTGCTCTATGTCTATAATCTTCACTTGGCAATGCTATCGTTGTATTGTCTTGTTGTGCGCCGGCTACTTGATAAGGGAAATCATTCGTTACCATAATATGATATAATTGAGCAGTCGGAAAATCTTCATCCGTCCAAGTTAAGCCTCCATTCACAGAAACTGCTCCACCACCATCATTTGCCGTAGCTAAACGTGTTGGGTCGGTTGGATCAATCCATAAATCATGGTTATCGCCGTGTGGTACTTTTATTTCTGTTTTAAAAGTGACTCCACCATCCGTTGATTTATAAAAATTTACATTTAAACCATACACTGTATTCTTATCTTTTGGGTCGGCCACAATGCGAGAATAATAAAATGCACGTTGACGTAATTTTCTTTCATTGTTCACTAATTTCCAATTCGCACCACCATCATCCGAACGATATAATCCACCCTCTGGTGATTCCACAATAGCCCAAACACGATTTCCGTCTGCTGGAGAAACTGCTACGCCTATTTTCCCTACCACTGCTGGCATACCTGGGTTTTTAGAAATGACTTTCCAGCTAGCACCTCCATCTATCGATTTATATAAAGCAGAAGTTCCTGTATCGGCCCACATTTTATAGGGTGTTCTATATACCTCCCAAATACTTGCATAAATAATTTCTGGATTTTGTGGATCAATGACTAAATCTTCTGCACCTGCTTTGTCATTCACATATAAAACTTTGTTCCAAGTCTTACCACCATCTATGGTTTTAAAAACACCACGCTCTTCATTCGGACCAAAAGCATGACCCAAGGCCGATACATAAACGATATCAGGATTGGTTGGATGAATTCTTACTCTTGAAATAGATTGTGTATTTTTTAATCCTATATTTTTCCAAGTCTTTCCTGCATCGGTGGATTTATACACGCCATCCCCTTGCATGATATTTCCTCTGAAAGCGGTTTCTCCTGTGCCTATATACACAATGTCCGGATTGGATTCTGCCACAGCCACTGCACCTACACTTGAACTTGTTATTTGTCCATCGGTAACAGGTTTCCAATTCAAACCTCCGTCTGTGGTTTTCCATAAACCTCCACCCACAGCACCAAAATAATATTCTAATTTATTTTTACTACTTCCTGCAACGCCTAAGGATCTTCCTCCCCTATTTGGGCCAATATTTCTCCAGTTCATTCCTTTTAATGTAGAATCACTGGTTTGAGCTTGGCTATAATGAATTGCAAAAGAAGCCAATAATAAAAAAGCAAAACGTGTTAGGACTTTCATAGGATGTATTTATGAGTGTCCTGTAATTTACAATAAATTCCAAATAAAAAGATCCTTATTATATAGGCGTTATGGCTAAAAATCAACCTTATAGCCCACTACGGGAATTAATCCAAGTAGGTAATTGTATTTAATGCCCCCAATTCCTGCATCATAGTATTGCCTAACCGGATTTTTTCTATTGGTAAGGTTTTGCACGCCTGCAATAAAACTACCTGTCCTATTTTTGTACTGTGTTTTCCATTGGGTTTGTAAGTCAATTCTAAAAATATCGGGTAGCCTTTCTTCATAAATACGCGTATTATCAAGCACTGTCGTTTTCCTTAAAATTGATTGTTGGAGATTGATAGGGGTGACACGAACTCCTCCATGATTTGTAACTTTTAAATCCAATGCAATTGTGGATGTCTTTTTTGTATGCAGGTTCCATTCTTTCCCCATTGTAACAGCTAAAATACTATTTGAATTGAATCTGGTATTTCTCCAAATCAAATCGGAGGCTTGGTATTTAGATTGATACAAACTTAAGGTACTTAAAAAATAAAATTGATCATTCCAAAATCGTTCAAGGGTAATTTCAACTCCATAATTTTTACCCCTGCCTTTATTACTTAAAGCAGCAATGACATAGTTATCCTCTTGATTGATTAAACTAAAACTAGTTTTAGTTGATGCTGAAACTGGAATAGCATACAATGATTGATAATAAGCTTCTATTTTAAAATTCCAGTTTTGTTTAAATTGAATATTATAGCCCACTACATAATGCTGCGCTTTACTAAAATCTAAATTTCTATTGGGTTGGATGGAATCGAGCCCAACTCTTATTCTTGCAAAATAATTACCCAATGGTTGTGTTTGTGAATGTAACCCGTAACCAGCAGAAAAAAATTGTGTTCTTCCTGTTTGAATACGAATACCCATTCTCGGCTCTAGTGCAGCACTATGATTAAGTGCAAAATATTGACCATGCAATCCCGTTTGGAATCTAATTTTATTAGAAGGATCCCATTTCCATTGTAAAAAATATTGACTCAATCTAGTATCGCCTTCTTCCTTCACTTTGTCTTTAAGAACATTGCTTACTGCTTCTCTTTGATTTAAAAAAAAGTTTCTCCCATTTGTATTGAACCCAACTTTGATTAGATTTTTTTTGTTTATTTTATGAGTTGCAACAAATGATAAAATAGCATTTGCCTCCCGAAATTGATTATTTCTAGTCACTATTAATGGGCCATTGATTTTATTGTAGTAATTATCTTCCTCTCTATAATTTGTGCCATTGAAACTATAAATTGTTTTAAGGGATGTTTTACTGCCAATATTTAAATTATGGATCAGCCCAGTCGATCCTGTATTGCTTAGATCGAGGGCGCCATTCCTTGTTGATGCATTTTGATTGAAATTATACGCATCATTTAGCGCAATTCTATTTTGGCGACTTAATCCGCCAAAACCAAAAATCGAGAAGGTACCAATACTTTTTGTAGGTAGATTGATATGATAAGAAAGGTCTTGAAACCTTGTGCTGGCATCGCTTATTTTGAAACCTAGCTGTTCCATTAAAGTCAAAAATCCGTATCGGTAATTGATTAAGTAGGAACTCTTACTGCCTTTTTTAAAATAACCTTCTGTCGTTAAATCCACCCCTATTGTACTTGCAGAAAAGCTAAACTCTCTTTTACTATTATTTCCTTTGCGCAAATAAATATCAAATACGCCAGATAGGGCATTCCCATATTCCGATGGAAATGCGCCAGTTAAAAAATCTGAATTGGCTAGTAACTGTGCACTTAATATAGAAATGCCTCCCCCCGAAGTCCCTACTCTTGCAAAGTGATTGGGATTAGAGATTTCAACACCTTCCATTCTCCACAATAATCCATTGGGTGCATTTCCGCGAATACTTAGGGAATTTTGATCTCCAGTGCTTGACACACCTGGAAAGGAAGTGGCAATTCTTGAAGGATCATTTAATCCAGCTGCAAACCTTCTTGTTTCTTCCACACTAAACATTCTACCACTCACTAATGCCGCATCATTCAATGGTCTTGTTTTATTTTGACCACTCTGTACAATAACTACCTTATTGTTATTGATATCCTCTTCCATTTCAATAGACAAAAAAGTTTCTTTACCTGATTCAATAGCTATATTAGGTATAGTGATTGTCTTATAGCCAATAAAGCTAATTCTGATACTATACCTACCTACTGGGATAAAATCAAACTTAAAATTACCCTCTTTATTGGAAATCGTATTTTTATTGATACCGCCGATTAGTTCAATATTTGTTCCACTTAGAACCGTTTTAATTGATTTATCAATAGTGGATCCACGCAAGGTTTGTGAAGGCTTTTCCTGAGCAGATGCTTGATTCAAAAGCAAAATAAGGAGTAGGAAAAATAATTTTATTTTCAATGCTTTGTATTTTGAGGCGCTTGTAAAGTTAAATTAATAAAAAAAATTAACTATCTTCTATTTATTGGGTATTAACCCACATCCTAACATAAGGCATTGATGTGTAATAGTTTATATTTTAAAAATACAGTAAAGCATTAATTGACGTATATTCAAATAACAAAAAAATGCATCCCATGAAAAAGTGCTTTTCTCTTCTACTCGCTGTTATTCCTTTTTTATCCTTTGCGCAAACAAACGATTCTGCTTGGGTGGTCAATAACTATACCAAAACAGAAACGATGGTCCCCATGCGTGATGGAACCAAATTATTCACCACCATCTATGCGCCCAAGGACAATACAGAAAAGCATCCTATTTTATTAGAAAGAACACCTTATTCATGTTGGCCATATGGTGAAAACATTTTTAGATCTTATTGGAACTCTCCAAGAATGTACTTTTTAAAAGAAAATTATATTCTTGTTATACAAGATGTACGTGGTCGTTGGATGAGTGAAGGAACTTTTGAAGATGTAAGACCTTACATCCCTAATAAAAAACCAGGTCAAATAGATGAAGCGACTGATACATACGACGCCATTGACTGGATGGTTAAAAATCTAAACAATAACAATGGCAATGTAGGTGTGTTTGGCATTTCCTATCCTGGTTTTTATGCAACACAAGCTTCACTGAGTAATCATCCAGCTTTAAAAGCAGTGAGTCCTCAAGCGCCTGTAACAGAATGGTTTATTGGAGACGACTTTCACCACAATGGTGCCTTTATGCTTGCTGATGGATTTGCATTTTATTCAGGATTTGGAAAACCAAGACCTAAGCCTACCACTGTTGGACCTACAGGATTCAATTTCACCAACCCAGATAATTTTGATTTTTATTTACAAACTGGCGCCATCACTAATTTTACAAAATTAATGGGCGATAGTATTCAATTCTGGAATGATTTAATGGCACATCCTAATTACGATGAATTTTGGCAAGTAAGAAATGCAAGAAAACATGTAGAAGACATTAACCCTAATATTGCCACATTAGTTGTAGGTGGTTTATATGATGCGGAAGACTGTTATGGTGCCTGGAATTTATACAAAGCTATTGAAGGCAAGGCGAAGAATAACAATAAGATAGTGATGGGACCTTGGTACCATGGACAATGGGCAAGTAACGATGGCACTCATTTAGGGAATGTACAATGGGGATCTAATACCAGCGAATGGTATGGTAAAAACATAGAGCTTCCCTTTTTTAATTTTTATTTAAAAAATAAAGGCAGCATTGATCAAATTAACGAAGCCAATATCTTTTTCTCAGGCAGTAATGAATGGAGACAATTACCAAGTTGGCCAGTGGCTGATATGAAAATGCAATCTTATTTATTAAGCAATAATGGAAATTTAAAAGCGGGCAACAAAGCCACTGCTGTGGCTGGTTATGAAGAATACATTAGTGATCCTGCTAAACCAGTTCCTTATATTTCTGATAACTACATGATGAAAAGCAAACCTGCCAGACATTATAGAGAATACATGGATGATGATCAAAAATTCACATCAAGAAGAACCGATGTATTGGTTTATAAAACACCAGTATTAACTGAAGATCTTACTCTGGGTGGACCAGTAGTGGCCGACTTAATGGTAGCTATGTCTGGCACCGATGCAGATTTTGTAGTGAAATTAATTGACGTGTACCCAGATAATTTTGAATACGAGACCAATAAGAAAGATTATTTAATGAGTGGCTACCAACAACTTGTAAGAGGAGAAATCATGAGAGGCAAGTATAGAAATAGTTTTGAAAAGCCAGAAGCTTTTGTACCCAATAAACCAACAGCGGTTAAGTTTACTTTACCTGATATTGCACATACGTTCAAAAAAGGACACCGTATGATGATTCAGATTCAAAGTAGCTGGTTCCCACTTGTTGATAGAAATCCGCAACAGTTTATGAATATCTACGAAGCAAAAGATAGCGACTTTAAAAAAGCGACTATTCGTATTTACCATGACGCCTCTGTAATTCAGTTACCCGTATTAAATAATTAAATAGCCAGAAGCCTTTAAGAAATTACTTTTTGATTGCAATAAAGAAATCTTTGAATTTAAATTTAGAATTTTAAGCATCCAACTTTCTAAATAGAACTTTGTCTGCATAAAAAGTACCAAACGGCACAAGTGAAGCAATAAAAGCCATAAACATCTTGAATATGTTCCAACGATGTAAAAATGATACTTGAATTAGTAATACAATGTAAAGTACAAAAAGAATTCCATGAGCCAAGCCAACAAGATAATTAGGCTGTGGCATTGCAAATTTATATTTCAAAATCATTGTAAATCCTAAAAGTAAATACGAACAACCTTCAATAAATGCAACAATTCGTAATCTTCCTAATGCCGTTTTTAATAATTGATTTACCATTTAATTTTATATTAAGTACTATTTAAATAAACAGATTCGTAATTTTAAAAATTACCGATTCGTAAAAGTACGAATAACAGCATTATATTGAGTAAACTTATGATAGATCTTAAAGCCGGAATATATATCAAAAGCACTGCCGCGTTAATTGGCAGTTTCTTTGAGGATACAACCATTCTGCTTGTTGAACACAATGAAGCAGGAAGTACAGGGTTTGTAATCAATAAACCTTTTGGAAAGTCTTTGAATGATCTACTTGAATTTAATCACGCTAAACCATTCCCACTCATGGATGGCGGCCCTGTAGATAGGGAACACCTCTTTGTTTTGCACAAACGACCGGATCTCATTGAAGGGGGCAAACAATTAACCGATGGCCTTTACTTGGGAGGCAATATGGAGCAAGTAATTGAAGCCATCAATACTAGTAGTACCAGTGATCAACAAATTCAACTTTTTATTGGCTATTGCGGATGGGATGTAGGAGAATTGGAAGCGGAGGTGGACGAAGGAAGCTGGACGGTCAGTTGAAATCGACCGATTTCAGGTATTTCTGGGTTTACTTATTGTTTTTAAAAGGCAAGTTATTGTAAACTATTAATTGCAATTGACCTCTTGAAATATTTTTTTGAGTTTGAATCATATATCCACTCTCCACCCTTATTGACTCATTTATGCTAAATCCTAAACCTGCGTATAATCTGTTTCGATCAAATTGTGTTTCTTTTATATCAATAAATAATTCATTATAAGCGGAAAAGTAGGTAGCATTTCTTGTACCATTTTTATTCCCTAATGGTTTTTGTACAGAAATAAAATACCTTGCTCTTAAACCAAAATCATTAGAAATAAATCGCTCTTCTAATCTGATTCGATGTAAAAATGAATTTGAACCTAGCTTATTTTTATACAAATACTGTTGATAAATTCTGTTTTCAATTTTGGTACCTGTATTTATATCGAATTCATCATAAGCGTCTGTTGCAATATAGGCATACCCTAAAAGCAAATTATGATTTTGTGGTTTCAAATTATAACCCAAGCCTCCCCTAGCTAGAAACTGGTTCCTTTGACCAATAAATCGATAATCTCGATACTGGAAATCAGATTGTATATTCCACTTATCATTTATTTTTTGATTACCAAAATAAACAAACCAAGTTCCAACATCATTCGATTGACAAAAGGCTGTGGTATGGATAATGCCAATTAACCCAAGCAATAAAACAGTATGCTTTGATATTAAGATGCTTTTACCTGTGCTTGTGAATAGGAATTTTTTGGATATAAGATTAAAGATATCGTTAGATTTTTAATAGATAATTAGATAAATTTAATTCAATTGAATTCTTTCGGCTAAAAATAAACCACCAAAAGTTGCAGTCATACAAACTACAACACTCAATAAAATATATAAAAGCATGGTGCTATTTTGACCTTGTTGAAAAAGTGTAACAGTTTCGCTGCTGAAGGCCGAAAAAGTGCTAAAGCCCCCACAAAAACCCACAGTCCAAAATAAACGTGCAGCTGGTGAAAGTAATTGCTTATGATCTACCAAGCCGATCATAAAACCCAATACAAAACATGCAAAAACATTGATTGTAAATGTGCCGAAAGGGAAATTAGAATGATGAAAAGCGTTCACCCACTTGCCAAGTATAAACCTAACCAAGCTGCCTAAACCACCACCAATAAAAACAAAAATTAATTCCTTCATGGGTTCAAAGTTAAACTAATTTTAATTATGGTATACGATGCTACCTAAATCAAGTGATTTTAGTGGCATTGAGGGGTATTTGCCTGACGCAGGTTTAAACTTGACCCTAAAATGTTATGGTTCTTTTACAAGTTCAACTTATTTATACAGTATTCATCCCCCCATTAAGTTTGGTAGATTAACTAAATCCGTAATGATAAATATTTTTTAATCTTTTATTATTACAGCATTAAGAAATTAGCTTCCAATAAAGATTTTTTTTAACTTTAATATATCTGAATAAAATCTAATTTAAAAAAAAAAGAATATCATGGATAAATCAATTATCATTAAATCACTCGAAGAAAATGTAATTCAATTCAATGAGCTCGTAAAGAATTTAAATAAAGATGAATTTGAAATTAATTTAAATAACAAATGGTCTGCAGGTCAAGATTTAGTGCACTTAATTAAAGTACTTAAGATAGTAAATATCGGTTTTACATTACCAAAACCTATTTTGCGCTTAATGTATGGTATTCAAAAAAATAATAATCGATCTTTTGAGCAGCTTCAACAGATGTATAAAAGTGCATTAGAAGGTGGGGCAAAAGCGCCAACAATCTATATCCCAAAGCCGGTTGTATATATTGATAAAGATAATTTAATTCAAAAGCATGCATCATTGAATAAATCATTCATTGATAAATTGAATAACCA
>Ga0208598_1000224_pt1 | contig 16995 bp, 10 predicted proteins | sample LakMenEpi22Jun12_FD_150726 | JGI IMG/M metagenome (GOLD analysis project Ga0208598, IMG submission 150726) | Freshwater microbial communities from Lake Mendota, WI - 22JUN2012 deep hole epilimnion (SPAdes) | ecosystem: Environmental > Aquatic > Freshwater > Lake > Epilimnion/Euphotic zone ... | reverse complement strand
CCGCGTTTATGCCGGCCATAAGGCCCTGGCAGGCGGCTTCCTCGTAGCCCGTCGTGCCGTTAATCTGACCCGCAAAGTATAGTCCATCCACCAACTTAGTTTCTAGGCTGTGCTTGAGCTGTGTTGGGGGGAAGTAGTCGTATTCCACCGCGTAGCCAGGCCTAAAAACCTTCGCCTGCTCAAAGCCTGGAATTTTATGCATGGCCGCAATTTGGACCTCTTCGGGCAGGCTTGTAGAGAAGCCATTAATGTACATTTCTACGGTATCCCAGCCCTCCGGCTCTACGAAAAGCTGGTGGCTCGTTTTGTCGGCAAAACGATTGATCTTGTCTTCAATGCTGGGGCAATAACGCGGTCCGCTGCCTTGTATGGAGCCATTGAAAAGGGGGCTTTGGTCAAAGCCTAGTCGCAGTGTGTCGTGCACCTCTTCGCTCGTGTGGGCAATCCAGCAGTGCCTTTGCTTTTTAAGCGGAGATGAAGCCCAGTAGCTAAATGTTCCGGGGTTGGCGTCGCCCTCTTGCACTTCGAATTTGCTATAATCTAAACTCCTTCCGTCCACGCGGGGCGGGGTTCCGGTCTTCATTCGACCCGAATCAAATCCAAGCCTCTGAAGGCATGCGGTAATGCCGAGCGCGCTTCCCTCTGCGTTGCGCCCTCCGGCAATCTGTCTGCTGCCAATGTGCATTACGCCGTTGAGGAAGGTTCCGCTCGTCACCACGGCGGCCTTGCACTGTATTACTTGACCGCCCTGAAGGACAACCCCAGAAATTTGCCCTGATTCAACCAAAAGATTCTCTACCGTCGACTGAATCATGTCAAGATTAGGAATGCGCTCCAAAGTCAGACGCCACTCTTCCGCAAAGCGCATGCGGTCGTTCTGGGTTCGCGGGCTCCACATTGCGGCGCCCTTGCTCCGATTGAGCATTCGCCACTGTATGGCGGTTTTGTCTGAAATGATTCCACTGTAGCCGCCAAGAGCGTCAATTTCACGCACAATTTGGCCCTTAGCAACGCCCCCCATTGCGGGATTGCAGCTCATTTGGCCAATAGTTTGAAGGTTCATTGTAACCAAGAGAACGCTCTTGCCCATTCGGGCTGCTGCCGCAGCGGCCTCGTTCCCGGCGTGGCCTGCACCAACAACCACCACATCATAACTCAGCATGGCATTAAATGCTCCACGTGGAACATTCCGGATGTTTGGTTAGGTGTTCTTCTTCCTTACGCCGAATCTCAGCCGCCTCGCGGGGCCTTAGGTCGTCGTAGCCCAGACAGTGCAGTAGTCCATGCACAAGGACACGATGAAGTTCTCTTAAGAATGGTTCATTTAGCTCTACGCTCTGCGCCTTTACCATAGACCACCCTATGGCGAAATCCGCCTCAATAATTGATTCGCTCTTAGAGTCCGAAAACGTAATTATGTCGGTGTCGTAGTCGTGATCTAGAAACTGCTTGTTTAAGGCTATCATTTCGTTAGTTTCAAGAGCCTTGTAGTTCATTCTATTTACGGTCGCGCCCTCTGCTCGCGCCACTTCAATCAGCCATTGCGCGCTTAGTTTCTTAGAGAAGCCCGCGGTTCTTGGAAATTCAAAGACTACTGCCACAGGGAATTTTTTGTACGCGCACTGCGTGGCGTCCGCCCTCGAAATGAGCGTTAATAAAAGCGTCAACGCAGGCAAGAGCTGTTTCTGCATCGATGAATCGCGCGGGTAGTGAAAGTACGTTGGCATCGTTATGCTGCCGCGCTAAAGCAGCAAGCTCTGGCATCCAACACAACGCCGCCCTTATACCTTGGTACTTGTTGACCGTCATGTTAATTCCATTCCCGCTGCCGCATACGACAATGCCTAGGTCGCTGTGCTTGCTCTCTACATTTTGAGCCACAGGATGGCCAAAGTCGGCATAATCCACCGATTCTTCAGTAAAAGGACCACAGTCCTCTATGCCATGACCTAACGTTATTAAGTGCAGCTTAATTAACTCTTTATACTTAAAGCCTGCGTGGTCGCTACCTAGAGAAAAATTCATGTTGATAAAACGTTAGTATGCTGTTAAAAAGTAATTACAAGTGCGTCAGCCATTTTTAGGTGGGTTAATTACCACTTATTATCAACAAAAGTACAGGAGCTTATCAACTAAAGCGGCTATAAGAGTTATAAACTATTTAATACTAACAGCGCTATTTCTTTAATTTCTATACTATCGTTAAATTATTAATAATCAATGTTATAATGAATATACTACAGTGAATAACCTGTTCATTAAATTTAATAAGCCAAAATTCCAATTATCGAAAAAGTAGTTACTAATGATTTCAACAGACCAACATTATTAAACTTACTTCTTCTAAAAAATAATAGTAGTTATTAAATGTTGAATTCTATTCCTTGAGCTAGGGGTAATACACTTCCGTAGTTAAGGGTATTAGTCTGGCGCCGCATGTATGCCTTCCAAGAATCCGATCCGCTTTCTCTACCGCCGCCTGTTTCTTTTTCACCTCCAAAGGCACCACCGATCTCTGCGCCACTGGTTCCTATATTGACGTTAGCGATTCCGCAATCAGAACCCGTACTGCTTAAAAACTCAAGCGACTCTTGCATGGATTCGGTCATAATTGCAGAGCTAAGACCTTGAGGAACATCGTTTTGGTATTCAATAGCCTCCTTAAGATCGCGGTACTTCATAACATAAAGTAGGGGAGCAAAGGTCTCATGCTGCACGATAGGGAAGTCGTTTTGAACCTCGGCAATAGAGGGAGATACGTAGCATCCGCTAGCGTACTCAGGCCCTTCTAATTTTTTACCACGAAGATGGAAGATTCCGCCCGCGGCATCTACATTATTAAGTGCAAGGAGGTACATGGCCACGGCCGCTTCATCAATTAAAGGGCCCATGTGGTTGCTGGATTGCAGGGGGTTACCAATACTTAGTTGCTTGTAAGCACCCTTTATGGCTTCAATGACTTTGTTGAAGATGCTTTCATGTATTATTAGTCGGCGCGTAGAAGTGCAGCGTTGTCCAGCAGTGCCAACTGCGCCAAAAACGGCCGCGGTAACGGTCATTTTTAGGTTTGCTGAGGGGGTAACAATAATTGCATTGTTCCCACCGAGTTCAAGTATGCTTTTACCAAAACGTGCTGCTACTTTAACGCCCACTTCACGGCCCATATTGGTTGATCCAGTGGCAGAAAGCACCGGCAGACGGCGGTCTTCAGACATCATAACACCAAGCGATGCTCCACCGGTAATTACCCCCGACAAGCCAGCCGGTAGGTTATTGGCTTCTGCCACCTGGTTCCATAGTTTTTGGCAGGCAATAGCGCAGAGCACAACCTTCTCAGAGCCCTTCCAAACCACGGCGTCGCCGCAGACCCATGCAATACAAGCATTCCAAGCCCATACGGCAACGGGAAAGTTAAAGGCAGAAATTACCCCAACAACACCGGCCGGGTGCCACTGCTCCATCATAAAGTGGTCTGGGCGCTCTGATTTAAAGGTTGCCCCAGCAAGCTGGCGCGATAAACCCACCGCATAATCACAGATGTCGATCATTTCTTGCACCTCTCCCATGCCCTCAGACAGGGATTTACCCATTTCATAGCTTACCAGGGTACCCAGGGCCTCCTTATTTTGGCGTAGTAAATCACCAAACTGCCGAACCGCATCGCCCCTTTTTGGGGCAGGTACCGAGCGCCAGGACAGGTAAGCCTCGTGAGCAGCAGCGACAACTTCATGGTATTGTTCTGTTGTCGTGACCGATGCAGTACCAATTACACTGCCGTCTACGGGGCTTAGGCTAGTAATTACGGCCGCACCGTCTAGGGAATTTGACCCTATCCAGGTACCGGGATTGTGTGCCTCTAAACCGAGGTCTTTAAGAAAGGAAGTATTGGTAATCATAGTCTGTGCGCTTTGGCGCAAAGGTAATTACCCAATCAGGGCTTTTAGCCAGGGTCTGACACCGAGAGAACTTTAAACGACACGCTGTTCACGTATTCCTTAGGCGTTTGGTTGGCTAAACGCTTAAAGGTGTAAATGAAGTTATTGACGTTTTCAAAGCCCAATTCGAGGGCGACGCTGCCCACATTGGATGCCCCTAAATCGAAAAGACGCTTGGCTTGCTTGATCTTCAACCGAGCAATAAGTTCTTTGGGGCCAATTTTAAAGTGCCTTAAGCAGGTTCGCTGCAGCGAACTTCTGCTCATGTTTAGAGACTGGGCCAGGGCCTCAACCTTGATCTTTTGCTTAATTCGGCCGTTAATGCTTTGTAAAATCAACTCACGGTCGGTCATTTCATACTGTGGAGCATTCTTGCTTCTTGGGCAGATCTCAAGGATCCGCGCCATTTTAGCAACAAACTCTTCGACGCCCAGGTCTTCAGAAATACAGTCGATTGCGCCATTGCGGTAGCTCTCTATGCGTTGCTGCGCGGAGTCCGCCGCTGTAATAGCAATAAACCACAGAGAATTAGACTTTTTAGAAAGTCCAAGCTTTTGAATAACGGAGTTACCCGCATCGGTGGTGCGGCAAACGTCGAGAAGTAGAATGTGGGGAAGCAGTGCGTCGCGGCTCTCCAGCCACATCTCAACATTAGCGAATACCGCAACGTCCAGGCGGCGCTCCTCCAGCGCGTTTTGGAAACGCGTCAAAAGCTCGCCCCGCGGGGAAAGAATTAAGATCATTAAGGGTAAGGTTCATTGGTTGGTTTTTCAAATATAAGTGAGGCGCCACAGCGCACTCAGTAGCGGATTCCCAACGAGGGTAAATAGACTAATAACCAATTAAAAACGACTAAAAACCGGGGATTATAGAACCCCGCGCCACTCCCTAGGGGGTAAAAACAAAAAAACCGGCAGCCTTAGGCGTCCGGTTAATTTTTAGAGGTCTCGAGCGGATTCGAACCGCTGTACAGGCTTTTGCAGAGCCTTGCCTAACCACTCGGCCACGAGACCCATAGGGAGTGCAAAAGTAAAGCATCGGAGGCCACCGCGAGTCCCGGCGCAATTGAGCCCCTAGCGGCGGACATCCCAAACCACCGCAACAGCATGCACGTCGCCGTCAATGGGCGGATTTAGCTTGGCTATAGAAAGCTTAACTCGTTCTATTTTAGGGTGTTCTTCAAGGGCTCTCAGGGCAACCCGGTCGCAGACGTTCTCAAGAAGTTTTGCTCGAACCGCCATTTCTTGGCTAACAATTCTGCGCAACGCAACGTAGTCCACGGTGTCTTCGAGCTCGTCGCTAGCGGCAGAAAGCCCAACCTTAGCCCAGACGCTTAGGTTGATCAAGTAATCGCTTCCGATGAGCGCCTCTTCGGGCAAGCAGCCGTGAAAGGCATACTCGCGCTGGTCCACTAAATCAATGCGAATCCGGCGCTTCATGCTGGGCTAAGCTGGGCAACGGCTTGCGCAACACGAGCCTCACACTCAAGGCGTCCGATAAGTTCCATAACCCCGAAAATGCTGGGCCCCTGGGTGGTTCCCGCTATGGCAAGACGAAGCACCGGACCGACTGCACCAAAACCAAGGCCAGTGTCCGCTAAAAACGCTTTAAACGCGGCCTCAAGCGACTCTTCACGGTAGTCCGTGGCACCCCAAAGCGCGATAAGTTGGCCAAGATGGCCACCAGATTCCGAAGTCCATTTTTTAGCGACCGTCTGTGGCTCATAAGCGTCAGGCCGTGCAAACAAATAGGGAGCGGCACCAACAAGGTCGCTTACAAATTCAGCGCGGTCCAAAAACAGGGCAATGGCCTTTGCCGCAAAGTCTTCGCTGACCGAAAGACCGTATTCCGCCTGGACTCCTGCGCGGTATTCTTCGACCAAGACCTCGGGCGAGCGCAGGCGCAGGTGCTGCTGGTTAAACCACTTAGCCTTTTCAAAGTCGAATCGAGCTCCGGCGCGGTGCACTTTGTCGATGGAGAAGGCCGCCACCAGCTCATCGAGGGTAAAAATCTCTTGATTCGTCCCCGGATTCCAGCCCAAAAAGGCCAGCATATTAACAAACCCCGAAGGATAAAAGCCGCGTTCGCGGTAGCCGCTTGCTGTTTCGTGGGTTTCTTCGTTGACCCAATTCAGCGGAAAGACGGGGAAGCCCAAACGGTCGCCGTCGCGCTTGGAGAGTTTGCCGTTTCCGTCGGGGCGCAAAAGCAAGGGAAGGTGGGCAAATTCAGGCTGCTCCCAGCCAAAAAACCGGTACAGCAAAACGTGCAGTGGCGCCGAAGGAAGCCACTCTTCGCCGCGAATTACATGGCTTATGTCCATCAAATGGTCGTCTACCACATTGGCAAGGTGGTAGGTCGGCATGCCGTCGCCCTTTAAAAGCACCTTGTCGTCGAGGTTCAGGGTGTTGACACTTACCCAGCTCCGAATTCGGTCTTCAAACTTAACCTCCCTGTTGCGAGGCATCTTAACCCTAATAACATAGGGATGTCCAGAGGCCAAGAGCCGCGTCACCTCGTCTTCGGGCAGGGTGAGGCCGTTCTTCATCGAGGTGCGGGTGATGCTGTTGTACTGCCAGTTTGGGTTTCCTGCGGACTTTGCTCGTTCGCGAATTGCCTCGAGCTCCTCGGGGGTATCAAAGGCAAAGTAGGCATGGCCCGCCGCCAAAAGCTGGTCGGCGTATTGGCGGTAGATTGGCTTGCGGTCTGATTGGCGGTAGGGGGCATGAGGGCCCTGGTCGGCAATCTGGCCATCAACACCAATTCCTTCGTCGGGAGAAATTCCGCACCAAGCCAGGGCATCAACGATGTACTGCTCGGCGCCGGGCACAAAACGAGCCTGGTCGGTGTCTTCGATGCGAAGCAAAAAATCACCACCTAACTTTTTGGCAAACAAATAGTTATAAAGTGCAGTGCGGACTCCGCCCATGTGGAGCGGGCCGGTGGGGCTTGGTGCAAAGCGAACGCGAACGCGGCGATCAGGCATGATAAAATTCTTGAGGTAGGCAAAGATACGGCGCCCGCAATCGCCCACCCTTGCGCAGGGCCAAGCCCCTATCTTTGCAGCATGGAGCGCCAACTTAGCGAACAAGAACTATTTAGACGCCAGGCACTGGCTGATCTTAGGGCCATTGGCCTAGACCCCTATCCCGCGGCAGAAGTCCCCGTAACCCATTTAGCCGAACGCATTTTAAACGGCTACCCCAGCAATCCAGAAGGCTTCACTGAGGTCTGTGTTGCGGGCAGGTTAATGGCCAAACGCATCATGGGCAAGGCCTCTTTTGCGAGCATTCAAGACAGCTCAGGCCGCATTCAGGCCTACATCAACCGCGACGAAGTCTGCCCCGGTGAAGACAAGTCCTTGTACAATGACGTCTTCAAAAAGCACCTTGACTTGGGTGATTTTGTGGCCATTTATGGTCATGTGTTTACCACGCAAACAGGCGAAATCAGCGTGCATGCCAAGCGCATAGTGCTGCTTAGCAAGTCTCTGCGCCCCCTGCCGACCGTCAAAAAAGACGCGGACGGAACCCTCTACGACTCTTTCAGCGACCCCGAACTACGCTACCGACAGCGCTACGTGGACCTCGTGGTGAACGAGGGCGTGCGCGAGGTCTTTGTCAAGCGCAGCAAAATATTCAGCACGATGCGGCGCATTTTTAATGAGGCCGGCTACCTCGAGGTGGAAACTCCGATTCTGCAGCCCATTCCGGGCGGAGCCGCCGCGCGGCCCTTTGCAACGCACCACAACGCCCTAGATATTCCGCTTTATTTGCGCATTGCCAATGAGCTGTACCTCAAAAGATTAATTGTAGGCGGATTCGACGGCGTCTATGAATTTGCCAAGGACTTCCGCAACGAGGGCATGGACCGAACCCACAACCCGGAGTTCACGGTCATGGAGATTTACGTGGCCTACAAGGACTACCGCTGGATGATGGACTTCACCGAGAAAGCCTTGGCCCAAATAGCACTTGAGCTCAACGGGAGCACCAGCTTGACAGTCGGAGGCAAGACCATTTCACTTCAGGCGCCCTTTCCACGGCTTCCCATATTGGAGGCGATTAAAACGCATACCGGGCTCGACCTGATTGGCAAGTCCGAGGAAGAGTTGCGCGCCGCCGCCAAGTCCATTGGGGTAGAGGTTTCTGACGAAATGGGATCGGGCAAGATCATTGACGCCATTTTTGGCGACCGATGCGAGCATCATTTGGTGCAGCCGACCTTCATCACGGATTATCCGGTGGCAATGTCGCCCCTGTGCAAGCGCCACCGCGACGACGATCGCCTTACCGAGCGCTTCGAACTGTTTATCAACGGCAAAGAAATCGCAAACGCCTACTCAGAGCTCAACGACCCCATCGAACAGCTTGAGCGCTTTGAAGAGCAACTCCAGCTCAGTGCCAAGGGCGACGACGAGGCAATGTTCATCGACCTGGACTTTGTGCGCGCCCTCGAGTACGGAATGCCACCAACCTCGGGCATGGGCATTGGAATGGATCGCCTGACCATGCTTTTGACCGACCAGTCGAGCATACAGGAGGTGCTGTTTTTCCCGCAGATGCGTCCCGAGAAGACCGAGTAAGCGCTAAAGCCGAAGCCCCAATTCATGCTGTATCCGCCAGAAGCCGCTGACCTTCTAGACTTTCAGGCCGTTAAAGACATGGCCGCGGAGCATGCGGCAACGCGCAAGGGGCGATTAATGCTTCGCGAGGCCCAGCCTCGTTCAGAGCGGTCCGCCATAGAGCCCGAACTTCTGCAGGTCGACGAGCTGCTGCGCCTAATGGAGCGCGGACACTTCTTCCCGGCCGTTGCGGCGGCAGAGGTAGACGACGCCCTGCCCATGCTTCGCATCGAAGGCGCGGTGCTCACCGCGGAGCAGTGCCTTGCCATTCACGCGCAGTTTCAGGCCTACGCCAATGCCTACCGATTTATCATGGTCCATGCGGAGTTTGCGCCGACCCTCGAGGTTTATGTAAGGCCCTTCCCCCCCGAAGAAGAAGTTACGCGCCTTATTGAGGGTGTTTTTGAACGCAACGGCCAAGTGCGGAGCAACGCATCCCCAGAACTTTCGCGCATCCGTTCGAGTCTTGCGCGAGCCAGAGTAGCGGCCGACCGACTCTTTTATAAGATTTTAAAGCGCTACGAGGCAGAGGGCTGGCTAGGAGACGTACGCGAGTCGGTGAGCAACGACCGGCGCGTACTGGCCCTGTCGGCGGCGCATAAAAACAAGGCTCGCGGTGCCTTTCACGGTTCGAGCGCCAAGAATTCCTTAGTCTACCTTGAGCCCTCAGAGTGCCTGGAAGTCAATGCAGAAGTGGGCTTGCTCGTGGAGGACGAGCGCAAAGAAGTGCGCCGCATTCTCAAGGCTCTTACCCGTTCGCTGCGCCCCTTTCGCGAAGAAATCGCTCGGGTAGACGAGCGCCTAACCGCATGGGACAGCCTCGCCGCCCGCTCGCGGTTTGCCCGCGCCGAAGGGGGAATCCTCCCTCAGTGGAGCGAAGACGTCATCTATGTAGAGCAGGGCGTGAATCCGGCTTTGCGCAAGGCCCAGCGCGAGAAGGGTCGGCCCGTAGTGCCCCTGAACGTGCGCCTCGACCCCGACCACCGGCTCTTGCTAATCTCTGGCCCCAACGCGGGAGGCAAGTCGCTTGCCCTTAAAACAGTCGGACTTTTTCAACTCATGCTGCAGAGCGGATTCTTGGTTCCGGCCCACCCCCGAACCACCATGCGCTGGTTTGAGCGAATAATGGCAGACATCGGCGACGCCCAGTCGGTAGAAAACGAACTGTCGACCTACAGCGGCAAGCTGACCAAAATGCGCGAAATACTCGCCTGGTGCGACCCGGCCACCCTGGTTTTGGTCGACGAATTTGGATCCGGTTCTGACCCGGACCTTGGCGCAGCCCTGGCTGGAGTCTTTTTGCAAGAAATCCACCGATCGGGCGCCACGGGTATTTTCACAACCCACTACAATTCCATTAAAGCACTTGCTGAAGATCTTGATGGTGCGCAGAACGCCAACATGGCCTTTGACGTAGAAAGCTTTGAACCGCGCTACCGGCTTGAGATGGGCTCGCCCGGATCCTCTTATACGTTTGAAGTGGCCCAACGCGTGGGCATTCCCAAGCGCTTAATGCAGGAGGCTCGGGCTGCGCTTCAGGACCAGACCCTGCACGTGGACCGTCTGCTGGTTGGTTTGCAAAAGCAGCGCAGCTCCCTCGAGCGCGACCGGAGCGACTTGGATCAAAAGCTCCGCGACCTGGAGGCCCTCAAGGCAGACCAATCCAAGCGAATCAACAAACTAGAAGAGAAGCTTGCCAAGGCAGCCGAGGCCAACGCAACGGGTACCGACCGCCTGATGTGGGGCAAGCGCCTGGAGCAGCTGTCGGCAGCTTGGACCAAGGCCAAGACCAAAAAGTCCAAGGACGAGGTCATTGAGCGCGCAACTATTTTATTTGCGGAGCGGAGCGGCATCGAAAAAAAATCAAGCCAACGCAAAGAGACCGCCAAACAGAGCGCGTCCCGCGAACGCCTTGAGGCGGCACTACTTATTCCCGTGCGGATTGGCGACAAGGTCAAAATTGTGGGCGGCGGACGCCAGCAGGGCGAGGTCCTCGAAGTACGCCGCGATAAATACATGGTGCGGCTGGGCGGAGTCTTATCGACCTGGGTGGAGCGAAAGCAGTTTGTTCACTGGGAAGTGGACCTATAGTAAGTTTACCAAATGTTTTATTCATTTAAAGGAATGCGCCCTGTGGTGCACGAGTCTGCCTTCGTTCATCCTCAGGCAAACGTAACCGGAGACGTTTGGATTGGTCGCGACGTCTATATAGGCCCCGGAGCAGTTTTGCGCGGAGACTGGGGCCGCATCACCGTGGGCGACGGAGCCAACGTTCAAGAGAACTGCATTGTGCACGTCTTCCCGGGCCTGGATGTGGTTCTTGAGGAGTCCGCCCATATTGGCCACGGCGCCATTGTGCACGGAGCCCATGTCGGGCGCAATTGCCTGATCGGCATGAATGCAGTATTAATGGACAAGGCCGTCGTCGGCGCGGACTCCATTGTGGGCGCCCTAGCCTTTGTTCCGCAAGGAATGCAAATTCCCCCTCGCTCGGTGGTAGTAGGGAACCCAGCCCGCATTATAAAGGAGGTCAGCGACGAGCAGCTCTCCTGGAAGAACGAGGGCACCGCCTGGTACCAAGCGCTGCCCAAGGACTGCGAGCAAAGCCTCGAAGAATGTCAGCCCCTTAAAACAGACAACCTCGACCGCCCTAGGGCCTCAGAAGGCTACGGGCCACGGGGGTAAATGATGGCTATGGCTAACGCAGGATGGCCAAATAAATTATGGGGTTATTAACATTTTATTGTGTGAATAAAAATTTTCGCCATAGATTTATGGCCAAACATTTAATAAATCTAACATGAATCACCTTACTCAATCGTTGCGCAGATTGGTTGCAGCGGCACTAGTGCTTCTCTCTTTGCCTGTGTTTTCACAGCTTAGCGGCACCTACACGATCAACCCTAGCGGTACAGGAACGACGAATTATGCGTCATTTTCTGCTGCGGTTACGGCATTAACAACTTCTGGCGTCAGTGGCCCGGTTACGTTCAACGTAGCAGCGGGAACATACTCGGAGCAAATTGTCATCGGTGCGATCACCGGGTCAAGTGCTACGAACCGCGTGACCTTCCAAAAGGCCCCTACCGCCACCGGCGCAGCGATTCTTACGTTTGCTGCCACGTCAACGGCTAACTACACGGTCCAACTGACTGCTGCTAGCAATTTGACGTTTAAAGATCTAACCTTGGCAAACACCACGGTTTCAGGTCAAACAGTAGGCGGCATTGTGGAGTACGGTGGATCAACATCCAACATCCAATTCATTAACAACACCTTCAACGGTAACGCCGGATTGAACACCTCCAATGCTTGGGGAGCCATTCGCTGGGGATCAGTCCCAACATCGGGTTATGGCATAGGGGTGTGGAAGTTTATTGGTAATACGTTCAATAACATCTCCTACGGAGTTAACATCAACGGAACAACCCTAATCAACGCTGACTCCGTAATTGTTCAAAACAACACTATCAACTGCAGCTACTACCACGTTTACACGAACTATGCTAAAAACGTTGTGGCTACCAACAATACTATGAATACCACCACGGGCGGAATTGGATACAATTATGTTTGGTATCCTTCATCTTCGGTAGTGTTTAGCAACAACACAATGACTGGAATGGTATACGGTTTTGCAAGCTTTGTAACTGCTAATAGCACGGCAGCACTAAACTATACAATCAACAACAACACGATGACTAGCGCCCCCACGGCTAGTACAAACTACGGAATCTATATTTCGGGTTCTACTACTGCAGCAAATGCGATATCGCGTGTTATTATTAAAAATAATAACATCGCTCTTAATGGTTCTTCATCGAGCTGGGGAATACTCGTAGCGTATGTGAACTCCACAGTAGCAAGCCCGTCAGAGATTAGCAACAACATGATTGCAATCGTGGCACCAAGCACGGCAGCAACTTATGGAATTTATCCAAATCACGTGGCCAACATGAATGTCGACCATAATACTGTTAGTGTAATTGGAGGAAGCGCCACTACAGGTCGCGGACTTTACATCAACCGAGGTACTTCTGCCACTGCTTTTGTTGTTGGAGCTCTTAATGTGCGCAACAACATTATTTCAAATGCTGGATTGGGTTACGCGGTTGAAATTGCTTCTACCGCGAACACGGCTGCAATGATTGGTGCGATGAGCAACAACGCATACCAAGGCAATGCGGTGAACCCGTTCCGCGCCGGAACAGTCGCCACCAATTACACCACCTTGGCGGCTTGGCAAACAGCCACGACTAAGGATGCGGGCTCGGTATTTGGTCCAATTGTTTTCTACAGCAATACCGACCTGCACGTGCAGAACGCCTTGGCGAACAACATTGGTACGCCACTCGCTTCGATCACGACCGACATTGACGGCCAGACACGCTCGGCAACCACGCCAGATGCTGGAGCCGATGAATACAGCCCTCTTTCTTGTGTTTCTGCTACAGTAATTACCGTACCAGCAATCGCCGGCAGCACGGCCACAGTCTCCTGGACTACCGCCAATACCCCGGTTAGCTACAAGGTGCGCTACCGCACTCAAGGGGTTGGGTCATGGATGACCGTGACTCAGGTTGCAGCAACAATCAACTTGACTGGACTATCGCAGACCACTAACTATGAGGTTCAGGTTAAGGAATTTTGTTCGGCTACCGACTCATCAATCTGGTCAGGATCAACACTTTTCAGAACTGCAATCATTCCAAACTGGATTGAGAACTTCCAAGTTGCCGTTCCGCCTTTGGGTTGGACTCGCGCCACGGGCCGCCTCTTGAATCCAACAGTATTCGCCACGACTTCTTCAGCTTGGGCTCAAGACGACTACGGAAATCAGGTTCCCAACGGAGCCAACGGCAAGTCTGCAAGGGTGAACATTTACAGCACGAACCATTTCAATTGGTTAATTAGCCCCTCAATCGCCATACCCAACAACTCGTTGACCTACCAAATTGAGTATGATCTGGCCTTGACAGCATACGGCGCGACTACCGCCGCTACGATGGGAGTAGACGATACTCTTGCCTTAGTTGTTAGCTTAGACAACGGTCTTACTTGGAATCTATCGAACACGGTTATGGCATACAACGCGGCGAGCACCATCACGCCTGCGGGAAGCCATGTGATTATCCCAATTCCAGCATCTTGGAAGGGAAACACCATCAAGCTTGGTTGGTACTCTCAGTCCACCGTTGGTAACGCGGACAATGATGTCTTTGTGGACAACTTCGAGATTAAGGATAACGCTACGTGCCCGATTACGGCGGTACCAACCGTTCCTGCAGTAACCACTTGTGGACCTCAGGCGGTTACGCTTAGCGCAACGTGGGCGAACCCAGCAAACCAGCACATCTGGTTGAGCCCAACTGGCGTGATCAGGGGACGAGGTAACACCTACACAACTCCGGTTCTTACTGCTTCTGCTACTCAAGACTCACGTTTGATCGGACGTGACAATAGCGTAAGTGCTGTTTCAGGTGGTCCACAGATCACGCTAACCAATCCAGCGGGAGGTGGTGGAAACTTCACCAACGGTATGTGGTTTACTGCGACGCAGCCCTTTATGCTTGACTCGGTTACGGTAAGAGCGAACGCAACAGCCACTGGCGGAGTTGTTAAGTTCTTAGTACGTATCTCAGAGAAGGCAGGTTCTAAGGCAGGTAATACTGGCGCTCTGCTCTACTTGTCTGACACTATTACCGTAAGCACGACCTCGACCACTGGAGAGTTATTCCGTGTGCCGGTCAACATCCCCGTACTGCCCGGATCTTATTATGTGAACCTCAACTTTGTTGCAGGCACGACCGGTGCATTGTTCCGTTCTACGGCATTGCCTACAGGAACCACCTTCCCCTATGCTTTAGGTGGACTTGGCTCTTTGGACTCGGTTCAGTTTGGCCCAACAGGCTCAAATGTCCGCGTGTACTACCTATTCAACTGGAAGATGTCGGCTGCTTGTTTAGGACCTATTGTTACAACCAACGTAACCTATGCTTCTGTTCCTTCGGTAACGCTGCCCCACGTGTCAGATTTTGCAACCGGCGCACCCTGTAACTGGGTTGCTACGGCACCATCAGGAGCAACTTGGCAGGGCAAAACAGGCTACACTGGCAATGGCTACACCGCAACTTCACTAAACGGAACTCCATTTGTAATGGTAGACGATGACGCGGCAGGCTCTTCAGCATCTTCGCCGAACTCGGTTCTTACTACACCATCGTTCCCAGCACTGGGTTACGATACCCTAACCATGAAGTTCTTGAGCGTGTTCAAGGGCGGATCATGGGGCGGTAAAGGCTATGTAGAAGTATGGCGTCCGGTTAACGGAGTCTTCGGATGGCAGACCATTGACTCAGTTAGTGCCGACGAAGGCATTGGCGCTGCGGCCACAGGCTGGGCACCGGCAACGAAGTCCTACAACGTTACGGCGTACCAGAGCAACCAGTTTAAGGCGCGCTTCCGCTACAATGACGGAATTTCATCGACGGGTACGCCAAACTGGGCCGGATGGTGGGCCATGGATAACTTCCAGCTCTACGGAACGCTTTCGCCGACCGGTAACGTTCGTGTGGCTGTTACTACAGACATCTACGGAACAGAGGTTAGCTGGAAGATTGTCAACACGAGCAACAAGCTTGTGTACGCTTCGGGCGGACCATTCCCTGACGTGACTCCTTACGTTGCAGCTACTGCTACGCACATTGATACGGTTGCTCTGCCAGTAAACGGCACCTACGAGTTCCGCATCACGGATAGCTACGGTGACGGCCTTACCGACGGTACCAACAACGGAACCTACCTCGCACAAGTACTTTGTGCCTACGGTCCTAAGTTGATCGATCAAGGAACAGGCGCATTACCTAACGACCCAGGTGGCGCAACGGCCAACGTAGCCTCATGGGATAGCGCGGTCTTTAACATGGATTGCCGTCAGCCGGCTACCTACCATGTTTCAGTCAACATGAACCAACAGACGGTTAGTACTAACGGTGTTCACATCGCGGGCAACTTCCAGGGCTGGAATCCGAGTGCTACTCCAATGACCGACGCCAATGGTGACGGTGTCTACGAGTACACAATCAGCACCTTCGTGGGTGAGAAGATTGAGTACAAGTTCATCAACGGCAACGCTTGGGGTTCTGATGAGAGCGTACCGGTCGCATGTCGTGTTCCTGGAACACTTAACCGTGGTGACAGTATTGCCAACGTGGCAGACTCTGCAGCTACAGTATGTTATGCCCTTTGCTTCAACTGTGCTGGCGTAACCTTCAATGTGGACATGAACCAAGTGACTCAGTCGTTCACGACGCCAGAGGTCAATGGTCTATGGAACAACTGGTGTGGCAACTGTAATCCTTTGACGGACGCCAACGGCGACGGAATCTGGACCACTACGCTTCCATTACCTGTTGGAACAACTCAGGAGTACAAGTTCTCTGCCGATGCCTGGACGATTCAGGAGCAGAACAACCCCGCTGCACCATGTACCAACGGAAACGCTACCTACACTAACCGTGTGCTAGTTATTCCTGCGACCGACACGGTATTGAATGTGGTTTGCTGGTCTCAGTGTACTGCTTGCGACGTAGACGTAACCTTGAAGGTGAACATGGCATGGGAAGTTGCCAACAACGCGATCAGCGCCAATGGCGTGCACGTTGCGGGAGACTTCCAAGGCTGGAGCCCTTCTACTACGCCTATGACTGATGCGAACAACGACGGAATCTATGAGGTGACGGTTACGGTACCTGCCAACAGCAGCATCCAGTACAAGTTCATCAATGGCAACGCTTGGGGATCTGACGAGCCAGTTCCTAGCGCATGTGCGGTAACTGGAACCACCAACCGCGGCGCAACGTTTGCCTACGGCGACAGCACGATGAACCCAGTATGTTTTGGTAAGTGTACGGATTGCGCGGCAGGCCTAGGCGAGTCGCTGCAGAACGTGAGCTTGTTCCCGAACCCAACGCGCGGCCAGTTCAACTTGGCTCGCATGGATGCCGCTACGGAGGTAGAGGTTAGCGTTCTTGACCTACAGGGCAAGGTGCTGACGGTTGCCAAGTGGAGCGAGGGCGTGGATGCGCTGTCGATCGACCTAAGCAGCTTCGCCAACGGAGTGTACATGGTACGCATGACTTCAGAAGAAGGCAGCCGCACGATGCGCGTCAGCGTTCAGAAGTAAAAGACTCCCGCAAGGGATGATAGAGGCCGCTCCGAAAGGGGCGGCCTTTTTTTTGCAACTATCTTTACCCCATAGCGACATGAAGTCATGAATAAGTTTAAAAACTACGTGCTCGGCCAGTGGACGCCGGGCTCCGACGCTGAGTATGTCGCGCGTCATGCCGTGACGGGCGAGGCGCTGGGGTCGGTTTCGAGCCTGGGTCTTGACTACGCCGAGGTGCTGGACTACGGCCGCCGCGAGGGCGGCTCCGCGCT
>Ga0208598_1000219_pt1 | contig 17324 bp, 16 predicted proteins | sample LakMenEpi22Jun12_FD_150726 | JGI IMG/M metagenome (GOLD analysis project Ga0208598, IMG submission 150726) | Freshwater microbial communities from Lake Mendota, WI - 22JUN2012 deep hole epilimnion (SPAdes) | ecosystem: Environmental > Aquatic > Freshwater > Lake > Epilimnion/Euphotic zone ... | reverse complement strand
CGATCTTGTGCAACTAGGTCACTAAGCGCTAGCGTAAAGAAAAAGAATAGTAGTGGTTTTTTCACTGGAGCTTAGAGTAGGGTAGAGGGGCAGACATAGTCGGTGAGACTAAACTTTCCACTATCCTTGATAGCTTTAAATCCTCCTTTTACATCGATCAGCTTATCATAGCCGCGTGCGCGTAAAATAGAGGTAAAGATCATCGAGCGGTAACCGCCTGCACAATGCACATAGTACGTTTTATTCTTATCGATCTTCGTCATACTGTCATTGATGGAATCGAGCGGTGTATTTTCTGCGCTTTGTATGTGCTCGCTTAGATACTCGCTTTTTTTGCGTACATCTAAAATTGATGTAGTCTGCTCCTTTTCCAACTCGGCCAATTGATCGGCATCGATCGAAACGATCTGGTCGATCTCTTTGCCGGCAGCTTGCCAGGCGGCAAAGCCTCCTTTTAAATAACCGATCGTATAGTCATAGCCTACTCTTGCCAAGCGAGTTACTACTTCCTCTTCGCGCCCTTCATCACAAACCAGCAAGATCTCTTGTTTAATATCGGGAATCATGGCGCCGACCCACGGGGCAAATTGTCCGTCTATGCCGATGTTGATGGAATTAGGAACAAATCCTTTGGCAAAAGTTTGTGGCGCACGAGTATCGAGCACTAATGCTCCGGTTTCGGTGGCGGCCGTTTCAAAGGCATCGGGGCTTAGTGCTTGTTGACCTCTTGCTAACACTTTATCGATGCTTTCGTATCCCTGGATGTTCAGCATCACATTTAACGGAAAATAGGCGGGGGGAGCAGCCAGTCCATCGGTTACTTCTTTGATGAACTCTTCTTTGGTCATATCAGCTCTAAGAGCATAGTTGGTCTTTTTCTGATTGCCCAAGGTATCGGCGGTTTCCTTACTCATGTTCTTTCCGCAGGCACTGCCGGCTCCATGAGCGGGGTATACGATCACCTCATCGGGCAGAGGCATAATTTTATTTCGAAGTGAATCGAATAAATACCCGGCAAGTTTCTCTTGTGTGAGATCACTGGCTACTTTTTGCGCCAGGTCGGGGCGGCCCACATCACCTATAAAAAGGGTGTCACCCGAAAAGAGGGCATGTGGCTTTCCCGCGGGGTCAAGTAACAAATAACAGGTACTCTCCATGGTATGCCCGGGAGTATGCAATACTTTAATGGTGAGATCACCTACCATAAACTCCTGGCCATCGGTGGCGATAATGACCTCAAAGGCCGGGTTGGCATTGGGTCCGTACACAATGGGCGCGCCGGTTTTTTTGCTGAGGTCTACATGACCCGAAACAAAGTCTGCATGAAAGTGCGTTTCGAATACGTACTTGATGCGGGCCCCGTTGCGCTCGGCTTTTTGAATATAAGGCGCTACCTCTCTCAATGGATCAATAATAGCCGCCTCGCCTTTACTTTCTATGTAGTAGGCGCCTTGTGCCAAACAACCGGTATAGATCTGTTCTACTTTCATATTGATTGTATTAATAATAGTGTGCGAATTTCGTATAAATTTTTCCAATTGGCCGGTGACGAAAGTCACATTACTGTCTGCTTCCTATGGCTTCTTTGATTAACACATATACGCCCATCACCAGCACAAACCAGCCGAATCCTTTCTTCAGTTGGGCGCCCTCTATTTTCTTGCTGAGAGCATTACCAGCAAAAATGCCCAACACGGCCATCAGCGTAACCATAAGCAGAAGGGACCAGTCCATTGTCTGTTGCGACAGATCGCCGGTGAATCCAATTAATGATTTAGCAGCGATGATGAGTAGAGAGGTGCCCACCGCTTTTTTCATGGGTAATTTGGTCAGCATCACCAGGGCCGGAATTATTAAAAATCCTCCCCCGGCTCCTACCAGCCCTGTCAGCAGCCCCACAATTGTACCTTCTAACACGATGAAGGGGTAGTTATAAGACAGCATAGCTTCCGGGGTTTCCTTGTTATTTTTTTTATCGCTGATCATCGAGACAGAGGCGGCTACCATCAGCACGGCAAATAAGATCATCAGTAGCACGCTTTTGGTCAGCACCCAGTCACCGAGTTGTAAAACAGTGGCAGGAATAGCGGGTACGATCAACTTTCGGGTCAGAAATACTGCGGCAATAGAAGGTGCTCCAAAGATCAGCGCCGTTCTTACATCCACCAGCCCTTCTTTGTATTTAGGGTATACGCCCACTGCACTGGTAAATCCTACTATAAATAATGAATAGGCGGTTGCGAGTACCGGATCTACCCCCAACAGATACACCAGCACAGGGACGGTTAAAATAGACCCGCCCCCTCCGATTAAACCCAGCGAGAGGCCTATGAGCAGCGAGGCGGCCAGGCCGATCAGCGTGCCGGGAGTCAATAGTATTTCTAGCAGTGTATTCATGTAAGATGGTTAGGAAGCGTTATGCTGTTTGCAACACCAGCTCCATCTGCGAACTGCGGCTGCCTTTTATCAAGAGGTGGGTATGCTCAAAATGTTGCTGCTGCAACCATTGCCCGGCGGCCACCGCATTTTCGAAGCGAAGAAAGGGGTGCTCGATCTGATTAAAATCTCCTCCCACCAGGGCCACCTGCTCCCAGCTGTATTGTGCGATCAGCTCAACGATCGATCGGTGTTCGGCAATACTCTCGGTACCGAGTTCTGCCATGGCACCGAGCAGCAAAACTTTTTTTTCTCCGTTCAGCGCAGCAAAATTTTCGATGGCGGCACGCATACTGCTGGGGTTCGCATTGTAGGCATCAAGAATAATTGTATTGGTACCCACCTTCATTAATTGCGAACGACTATTCGACGGAGCATACGCTTCTATGGCGGCTGCGATCTTCTGCATCGGTACGCCAAAATGCCTGCCAACGGCCACGGCCAGCATTACATTGGCAAAATTATAAGCACCGACCAGTTGGGTCTTAATAATGCAATTTTCCTTTTCATCGCCCTGCGGCGTGCGGGTTACTTTCAATTGCAAAAAGGGATCAGAGGCTGCAAGCTCACCTTGGTATGCTGCTTCGCGGCTTCCGTATGTAACGCATTCATCAAGACCCTTACACATGCTGCGCAGGTATTCATAATCCCACATAACAAATGCTTTGCCTTTTGCGGCACGCAAAAAATCATACAATTCGCCTTTCCCTTTCTTTACGCCTTCTTCACCGCCAAATCCTTCGAGGTGGGCCTTTCCGCAATTGGTGATAATGCCATGGGTGGGCCTTGTGTAAGTGCAATACCCGGCAATTTCTTGTTGATGATTGGCCCCCATTTCAATAACGGCCATTTCGGCGTCGCTTCCAATTTGTAAAATGGTAAGGGGAATACCGATGTGATTATTTAGGTTGCCCGCCGTAGTGTACGTTTTAAAAGTAGTGGACAGAACGGCATGTACTAATTCTTTCGAGGTGGTCTTTCCATTGCTGCCGGTAATGGCAATAAAGGGAATGGTAAACTGCTGCCGATGGTAGTTGGCCAGTTGCTGCAAGGTCTCTAACACATCATCTACTACTATCGTTCTGTTATCTACATAGGCAGACGGATCGTCGATAACAGCTGCCGCAGCACCCGCCGACAACGCTTGTTTTGCAAAAGAATTTCCGTCGAAGTTTTCACCCTTTAGGGCAAAGAAAAAATCGCCGGCTAGCAATTTGCGCGTATCGGTCTGGATGCGGGGGTGCGATCTGTACACTTGATAGAGTTCGGCAATAGACATAGTGCAAATGTAAACAGGGGGCTATAAAAAAAACCCTCCGTGTCGGGAGGGTTTAAAAGTATCGGTCAGTGAATCAGCGTTTTTGTCTGCGGGTGGGGAAGAACAAGCCGGTCCTTCTTTTGGGCCCTTGCTCGGGGCTACCCACGCGGTTCATGGCACAGCGAAAACCAATGGTGGCAGAGGCCATATCATCTTCCAAATGACGGCGTGCACCGGGGCTCAGCCAATAGGCACGATCGTTCCAGCTGCCTCCTTTGTATACTTTGGAGCGAAGCGGATCGATGAGGGTCGATACACCATAGCCGTAACTGGCACCCGAAAGAGAGTCGCCATCCAAAAAGTCGGTTACGTTACCGCGTTGGTAATTTCTTCTGTTGCGGGCGTCGGCCTCGGTTACTTCGAGCATCTTAACGCGGCCTAAACTGTCTCGCTCGTAGCGGCTGGCAGGATCGAGGGTGGTAGAATCGGCCACATATAATTTCATGAACTTATTTCCTCTAAAGGGAGCAGGCTGGTCATCGAAGTCAAGGCTCGACAGCGGGCGGTACGTATCTTCTACCCACTCGCTCACGTTACCGGCCATGTTGTAAAGACCAAACCCGTTAGGATAAAACGATTCTACGGGAGCGGTGTAAAACGCGCGGTCATTCAAACCTCCGGCAACCCCGGCATTGTCTCCCGATCCGCGTTTAAAGTTGGCAAAGAACTGTCCTTGCAGGCTTCCTTTGCGATTCTCGCGCAGTCCGTTTACGTTTTGCGCCCAAGGATAGATCTGCTTGTTCGATTGTAATTCTTCTCCGCGCTTTCCTTCTTTAAGACTGGTGCGGGGATTTTGCGCGATCAATCCGTATGCGGCATATTCCCACTCTGCTTCGAAGGGCAGTCGGTACTCAGGACCTATCATCCCCGATTCGATCGAGGGCAGGCTGGGCGTTTTTCCCTTGCTGGGTTTCATGGCCTTGCCGGGAGGAGCCGTGTACAAACCCAAAAGGTAGGAACGGGTGTTAAAGTTATTATCGCCTTGCTGAGCGCCGGGCTTGAGATTGTTTTTGTTGATGAATCCTTTTTCGACCAATGTAGCCTCGTTGTAGCGGTCTGTTCTCCACAAGCAGAAATCTTTAGCCTGCTTCCAGCTAACACCCACTACAGGATACATATTAAAGGAGGGATGACGGAAATACAATTCGACCGATGGCTCGTTGTAGCTCAGTTCGCTTCTCCAAACCAGCGTATCGGGCAAGGCGCCCTCAACGATCTTTACATTTTCCGGATCGGAAGGATCGAAGATCTTGGCCAACCAAAATATATACTCGCGATAGTGCACATTGGCCACCTCGGTGCGATCAATATAGAAAGAAGGCACGGAAACCCTGCGGGGAATGTTGTTCCAATCACTCATTACATCCTCTTCGGTCTGGCCCATGGTGTACGTACCACCTTCTACGAAAACAAGTCCGGGGCCATTAGCCTGGTCCTTAGACATGGCAACCTGAAAGCCGCCTTTTTCGTTGTAATTCCAGCCGGTTACGGAAGACTTGGGAGCCTTTTTTGCAAATATGCTCTTCCCTTTGCAAGAGCTAAGCAAAGAAAGGGAGCCAAGGAGCATCAGATAGAAGCTAAAGCGCAGAGTATAAACCATAATTTCATCAATTGGCCCATAAAATGGGAGTCAGTGATAAACGTACCCGGAGGTAGGTTATTGCCCAAAAGCAATTGCCGCAGACCGGGGAATCGCGAATTTAAGTAGTTTGACTCAATTTGACCCCTGGGGATTAATATTTTTGTGATTGTACAACCCCTTTTAAGCCAATTGGTTAGGCTGTTTCAGCTTTTTTTCCTCTTTTTTTTGAAAAAACCCCAAACTTTAACAATAATGTGGCTTTTGTTGCGTTTATCCCAAATTACGGGTTCTCAGGCCTTTTCTGAGGGCCGTAAGGTTCAAAAGCCTCTCCAAATCAGTTGATTTCCAGTTCATGAAAAAAAATTGCTTTTGGGATGCTTTTTAACCAAAAACGCTATATTTACACCATTATTAAAAATTTTGTAATGAGACCAACTGCACTAAAACTAACTGCTGGTATCTTGCTTTTCTGTGGCTTATCTGCCAATGTAAAAGCGCAGACCGACCCTATCAACGTTGTTACGACCGCCGTCCCCTTCCTTCGTATTGCTCCTGATGCCCGTGCGGGCGCCATGGGCGAAATGGGGGTAGCTACCTCTCCTGATGCATATGCAGGTATCTGGAACGTGGCCAAAGTGGCTTTCCAGGATAAGAAAGGCGGAATTGCCGCTACTTACACTCCCTGGATGAAGGACCTCGTAAACGATGTTTACCTGGCCTCTGTAACCGGGTTTTTCAAACTCGACGACGACCAAGCCCTGACCGGTACGGTTCGTTATTTTAGCCTGGGTAACATCCAGTTCACCGACTTTACCGGCGCTTCTCTGGGTACAGAGCATCGTCCTCGCGAGTTTGGTGTAGACCTGGGTTATTCTCGTAAACTCAACAGCAAAAGCGGTGTGGGTATTACCTTAAAGTTCATCAACTCTGATCTTACCGGTGGTCTTACCAACGGAAGCACTACATATAAGGCTGGATCTTCTGTAGCCGCCGACCTGGCTTACTATCATGATGGTAAGAAGAATGGTAACGGATGGGCTTGGGGAGCTGTGCTTTCTAACCTCGGTGCCAAGATCTCTTACACTAATAATGCCGATGCCAAAGACTTTATTCCTGCCAATCTGGGCTTGGGTGCTACCTACTCTAAGAAGTACAGCAGCAACAACACCCTGACCTTCGGTGCTGAGCTCAACAAGCTGTTAGTTCCCACGCCTCCCGGCGAAGGCGCTACTGCTGCTGACCTGGCTGAGTACAGAAGCAAGAGCGTTGTCGGAAGCTGGTTCAGCTCACTGGGAGATGCTCCTGGTGGATTTGCTGAAGAAATCAATGAAGTAACCTTGGGTGCCGGTGCTGAGTGGTGGTACAACAACCAATTCGCTCTGCGTGCAGGTTATTTCTACGAGAACAAAACAAAAGGAGATCGTCGTTACTTCACCACTGGTCTCGGTGTTCGTTACGATGTATTCAATTTCAACTTTGCTTACCTGATCCCTTCTGGAAGTGGTGTTAATCGCAACCCTCTTTCAAACACGCTTCGCTTTACCGTAGCGTTCGATCTGGGTGCTAAAAAGTAATATAGCGTTCAAACTAATTAGAAAGGCCCCGCTCATACCGGGGCCTTTTTGTTTATTTGCATAAAAGGGAGCCTATGTCGTTTCGCATTGGATCGGGAGTCGATTTTCACCAGTTGGCCGAAGGTCGTGCCCTCTGGATCGGGGGTGTTCACATTCCTCACCACAAGGGGGCGCTGGGGCACAGTGATGCCGATGTATTGCTGCATGCTATTTGTGATGCCCTGTTGGGAGCTTTGGCCCTGGGCGATATCGGCATTCATTTTCCCAATACAGACTCCGCTTACAAGGATATCGACAGCAAGGTTCTGCTGGGCAAATGCTATTCACTCATTAGCCAAAAAGGATACAACGTGGTCAATGTAGATGCAACGCTTTGCCTGGAAGCTCCCAAGATCAAGCCCTACGTGGCGGCCATGCAAGAGGTGATCGCAGGTATTCTATCTGTGAGTGTAGAGGATGTTTCGGTAAAGGCCACTACCACCGAAAAAATGGGTTTTGCCGGACGCGAAGAAGGATTAATGGCTTACGCAACGGTGCTGCTTCAAAAAATTTGATGAGGGCCTGCTTATATTTGTAACGTGTCTGTCGTACCTGTAAAAATCATCAATCGTTCTGCCAACGCATTGCCTTCGTATGCTACTGATGGCGCCTCGGGCATGGATGTACGGGCACATCTAAGCGAGCCCGTTACACTGGCTCCGTTAGAAAGAAAGCTGATACCGACCGGATTATTCGTAGAGATCCCGCTGGGGTACGAAATACAGGTCAGACCTCGTAGCGGACTGGCCCTTAAGCAGGGCATTACGTGCCTAAATAGCCCCGGAACCATCGACGCCGACTATCGCGGCGAGATCGGAGTGATCTTGATTAATCTTTCTGCAGAGAAACAACTCATACAACCCGGAGACCGGATTGCCCAGCTGGTGCTGCAACAAGTGGCCCGTGCTGAGTGGAACGCCTCTACCGAACTCTCGGCTACTGCGCGCAGCGACGGGGGCTTTGGTCATACCGGTCTTCAATAACCTACTATGTCTTTACGTCTACTCTCTCTACTCGCTCTGATCGTGATGCTATGTTCTTGCAGGGCTACCAAGACTATACAGACGGCGATCGTAAAAAAAGATACGGTCTCGGCCGAAGACCTTTCTCGCGAAAGGGCCCGTTTAGATTCAATAGCTTTTATTCAAGATAGCTACAGACAGTTGGCTGCCCATCATATTAGCTATACCACCTTTACGGCCAAGATGGATGTGGATTACGAGGAGGGTGATGGAAAGAGACTGAGCGTAAACGCACAGGTACGCATCTACAAGGATAGTGTGATCTGGGCTTCCCTTACGGCACTGCTGGGTATAGAGGGACTACGCGCCTATATTACCCGCGACTCGGTCAAACTACTCGATAAGCAGAACAAGGTATACATAGCGCGCAGTGTGGCTTATTTACGAGAGATAACGGCCCTGCCGCTCGATCTGTTCTCGTTGCAAGAGCTACTGATCGGCAATCCGGTCTTCTTCGATTCGACCTTTACATCGTACAGTCGGGCGCCGGGTACGATTTCTTTGCATGGGGTCAATACCTTTTTCAAGCTCTTGTTCACCATTGGCGAAACCGACAAGTTGTTGCAAAGTGCCAAATTCGATGATCTCGACGAGATCCGCAACCGAACCAGTTTCTTGCTCTATGGCGAGTACGAGAATAAGGCCGGTTTTCCGTTCTCGTTAAAGCGTAACATCTCTGTCTCAGAAAAAAAGAAACTCAATGTCGAGATACGATATCGCCAGTATGCCTTTAATGAAACGTTAAGTTTTCCGTTCAGTGTTCCTAAAAATTATCGCCGCGATTGAGCAATAAAATTTATTTTGCACTCATTCGTTATAAGCGATTCATGTATCGATCACTAACCCTACTTCTTGTCTTGCTTTGCGGCCTTGCCTTTTCGGTAAGCGCACAGCCTCCTGCCGATAAGTCGGCCATGGAAAAGGAGCGTCAAGAGATTCAGCGCGAGTTAAAAGAGATCCAGCAACTTTATGAATCGGTCAAAGGGCAAAAGAAGCAAACCCTCGGTCAGCTCAATGTGCTGAATCGTAAGATCTCTCTTCAGGAGCGATATATCGGCAATATCAGCCGCGAGATCCGTTCTATCGATGACGACATTTACCTGAGCGAGCTAGAGATCTACCGGCTCAATAAGCAGCTCGATACCTTGCGTGTTCAATATGCGCGTTCCATTGCCTATGCTTACAAGAACAGAAGCAACTATGACTATGTGAACTTTATCTTTTCGGCCAGCAGTTTCAATGATGCCATCAAACGTATATCATATTTAAAAAGCTATCGCGATTACCGCGAAAAGCAAGTGGCAACCATTAATCGTACGCAAGAACTGATCGGCCAACGCAGAAAGCAGCAGCTGGTGCGAAAAGACCAGAAGAACGAGGCGCTCGACAAGCAGACTAAGCAGGTGGCCGAGCTTGCGGTACAGAAAAAAGAAAAAAATGCTGTCATCAACCAGCTAAAGAGTAAAGAAAAAGAACTCGAAAGGCAGATCGCTACCAAAAAGAAAAGAGATCGCGATCTGCAAAATGCTGTGTTGGCCATTGTTCGTCGAGAGATCGAACTAGCTAAGAAAGAGGCTGAAGAAAGAAAAAAGGCCGCTGCCGCTACTGCAGCAGGATCATCCTCGGCCCCTGCCGGAGGTGCTTCTGCACCGGCTGCCGGTAAACCTATTGCTGCCACAACGGGGTCGGTCGAATCTACGTCGAAGCGCAATGAGCCCGTTAAGCGTCCGGACAGTTATCTCGATCTCAATGCCAGCGACATGGCGCTGAACAGTAGCTTCGAGGCCAATCGCTACAAGATTCCCTGGCCGGTCGATAACGGCATCGTGGTGCTTAAATTCGGCGACAACAAGATCGAAAATACATTGCTCACCATCGATAATCCCGGTATCACCATTGCCACTCCTTCGGCAGGTTCCAATGTAAAAGCTGTCTTTAACGGAGAGGTGCGCGGGGTGTACAATCTTGGCGATGGTATGGCCGTGACCATCCGACATGGAAAATATTTTTCTACCTACAGTAATCTTTCTACGGTATCCGTTGCCAAGGGAAGTATCGTAAAAACGGGTCAGGTAATAGGTAAGACAGGTCGCGATGACGAAGGAAACGGTGGGCAAATCGATTTTATCCTCACCATGGAGGCCCGCAAGATCGATCCGCAGGCCTGGTTGCGCAAATAAGGGCGCGGTCCTTTTTATTTAGCAAGAAATCGTTCGTAGAGCGTCTCGTATTCCGGTATCACATTGTGAATGTCGAATCGAAGTGCTTGCTCGTAGGCTCTTTTTCTGAAAGCGCTCAGGAGCTTTTCATCTTTTAGCAGGCGAATGGTATGCTCGCTCATGGCGGCCACATCACCAACCGGGCTTAAGAAACCAGTTTGCTGGTCAATATTGATCTCTGCGATTCCGCCGGCATTGGTTGAAATGACCGGTACACCGGCTGCCATGGCTTCGAGGGCCGCCAATCCGAAACTTTCGTATTCTGAGGTCAGCAAGAAGATGTCGGCAATGGCTAAGATATCTTCCATTTGTTCTTGCTTTCCTACAAAGAGAATATCGTTACAAACACCGAGCTCGCGGCTCAGGTCTTCTGCCGTACTTCGCTCGGGGCCATCGCCAACGAAGAGTAATTTGGCGGGTATTTCTTTTTTTACGTTCGCAAAAATGCGCACCACATCGGTCACCCGTTTGATCTTTCTGAAGTTCGATGCATGCAGCAACAGTTTTTCTCCTTGCGGGGCAATGGCCTTTCTGAAAGCATCGATGGGTTTACGGCTAAAGCGACTTACATCTACGAAATTTCTGATGACCTCGATCTCTTTGGTGATAGTAAAGTAGCGATACGTCTCTTCGCGCAGGTTTTCTGAAACGGCTGTAATGGCGTCGCTTTCGTTTATGGAAAAGGTTACAACGGGGGCATAGGTTTTGTCGCGCCCCACCAGTGTAATGTCCGTTCCGTGCAGGGTAGTGATTACCGGAATGTGTATGCCTTCTTTTGCCAAGATCTGTTTGGCCATGTACGCGGCCGAAGCGTGCGGAATGGCATAGTGCACATGCAATAGGTCTAGCTGTCTGTTCTTGATCACATCGACCATGGTACTGGCCAGTGCCGTTTCGTAAGGCGGAAAATCAAAAAGCGGATAGGTGGGTACCTGTACCTCGTGGTAAATGATATGCGGATCGAATCGATCTAGTCTTACTGGTTGTTGGTAGGTAATAAAATGAACCTCATGCCCTTTTTGCGCTAAGGCCTTGCCCAGCTCGGTGGCCAGCACCCCCGAACCACCGAATGTGGGATAACAAACAATACCGATTTTCATATACAAAAAAGAGTCTACAAAGGTAGCTGTTTCGCAGCAGCGTGGCGGCTAAATTTATTATCTTCAAATTATGAATATCCCAACTGTAATCCGAAGGTTTCAGCAAGCTTTGCTGCTGTTTGTGGTCATGGCCTGCTTTTCGGCTGCTGCACAAACAAATGATTCTGTCTTTATTAGAAGATTGGCCGACGAGATACTGCTTCGCTCATCGGCCTATGAAAATCTGCGGGTACTTACCAAGCAGATCGGTCCGCGTCTGGCGGGCTCTTCGGGTATGGTCAAAGCCGAGCAGTGGGGAGCGGCCGCCTTGCAGCGCGCCGGTGCCGATTGCACGTGGATGCAGCAGTGTATGGTCCCTCATTGGGTACGAGGTGGTCAAGACCGGGCCCGCGCAGTGGTAAACGAAAAAAGTATTTCGCTCGATGTAGTGGCACTGGGTAATTCCATTGGCACCGGACCCAAAGAGTTGGTGGCGTCCGTAATGGAGGTGCGCTCTTTTGAAGAGTTGCAGCAAAGACAGCAAGAAGCCAAGGGTAAGATCGTCTTTTATAATTATCCTTTCAATGCTACGCTGGTACGCACCTTTCAAGCATATGGCGATGCCAGTAAGTTTCGAGGACAAGGCCCCTCGCAAGCGGCTCGCTATGGCGCGCTGGGTGTGGTGGTCAGAAGCATGAGTCACAGCACCGATAATCATCCGCATACCGGGGCAACCCGCTACGACAGTTTGTACAATAAAATTCCAGCCGTTGCTATTGGGTTGCAAGATGCAGATCGTCTTTCGGGATATATCGCACAAGGGAACGTACAGGTGGGCCTTCGTACCCTGGGTCAATTTTTACCCGATACCATTGGACACAATGTGATCGGTGAATTAAGAGGTACGGAGTTTCCCGAAGAGATCATTACAGTAGGAGGGCACCTCGACAGCTGGGATAATTGCGAGGGAGCACACGATGACGGAGCAGGCTGCGTGCAGACAATAGAGATCTTGCGTGCCTTTAAAGCGCTGGGCTATGCACCTAAACGCACCATCCGCTTTGTGCTTTTTGCCAATGAAGAAAACGGATTGCGTGGAGGCAGCAAATACGCCGAAGAGGCGAAGCGCAAAAGCGAAAAGCATGTCTTTGCATTAGAATCCGATGCAGGGGGATTTACCCCTCGTGGCTTTGGCTTTACGGCAACGGATGCGCAGTTTCAAAAGATAGCACAATGGCAACCGCTGATCGCACCCTATGGCTGTTCCGAATTCAGCAAAGGGGGCGGTGGTGCAGATATTGGTCCCCTTAACCGATCTTTCAATACGCCCTTGGCAGGACTGCAGCCGGATTCGCAGCGGTATTTTGATTATCACCATGCGCGTAGCGATGTGTTTGAAGCTGTCAACAAAAGAGAGCTCGAACTCGGTGCGGTCAACATGGCAGCCCTCATCTATCTGATAGACCGATACGGATTATGATCACGAGTCGAGTATTGATGATCAGGCCGCATGTTTTTGGTTTTAATGAACAAACGGCTGTAAATAACATGTTTCAAGCAGCCCCCTCTGATACAGATAGTGCTGCTAAAGCCCTACAGGAGTTTGATAATTTTGTAGCAATCTTGCGCTCGCATGGTGTTATCGTTGATGTGGTGCAGGATGATCCCGATCCGCCCACTCCTGATGCCATTTTTCCCAATAATTGGTTTTCGTTGCACGAAAATGGACAATTATTTCTTTATCCGATGTTTGCGCCCAACCGGCGTGCAGAGCGCAAGCCTGCAGTGCTCACCTATCTAGAGAAAAATTTCTTTTGTAAGTCTATAATCGATCTCTCTTATTATGAGCAGCAAGGTCTTTTTTTAGAAGGTACAGGAAGTATGGTTCTCGATCACGATGCCAAGATTGCCTTTGCTTGTTTAAGTCCTCGCACGCAAGCAACTGTGTTAGCTGATTTTTGCAACCAAGCGGGTTATACCTCTTGTACATTTCAAGCTGTCGATGCAGCAGGTCATTCATTTTATCATACTAATGTAATGATGACAGTAACAAGCAAGCAAGTGATTGTTTGTATGGAAAGTATTGTCGGTGCAGCAGAACAAGAACTCGTTCGCTCGCTGATTACATCTTCACAAAAAGAGTTGGTACAGATTACCCTTTCACAAGTGGCCTCTTTTGCTGGCAACCTGCTAGAGTTGAAGGGTAAAGGTCATAAGCCTTTATTGGTAATGAGTACTCGTGCATTCCAAAGTTTAACGACCTATCAGCGAGAGCAGATCGGCCGTTGGAACGATATTATTCATTGTCCGCTACCAACTATCGAGAGCTGTGGAGGGGGTAGTGCGCGATGTATGCTGGCAGAAATTCGATCTGCAGAACGTAACATGTAGAAGCTATTTGCAACATGAATTATTGATCGGGAAGAATCAAGAAGATGACCGGTAACTTGTGTAGTTCAGGCAGCTGCTTTTTCCATTCTGCTACGGTTTTGGTACGAACCCATTCACCCGGCGCGGTCAAGTCTACTGCCAGACAAAGTCGCGTGTTCGGTTGTAGTTCTTTGAGCAGTGAACTAAGTAATTGATTATTTCTGTAAGGAGTTTCAATAAAAAGCTGTGTGACATTTTCTTTTTTTGCTGTGCTTTCGAGTTGCCGAATGGTTTTTTCTCTTGCTTTTTCCTCGATGGGTAGATATCCTGCAAAATGAAATTGTTGTCCATTGCCGCCACTGGCCATAAGAGCCAATAAAATAGAGCTGGGACCCACAAGCGGTTTTACAGTGGCTCCTTGCTGGTGTGCCAGTGCGATCAGTTCTTGGCCCGGATCGGCCACGCCGGGGCAGCCGGCTTCGCTGACGATGCCAATGGGGTCGCCTGTCTGAAGGGCCTTCAGAAAGTTTGCTTTTGTACTGGCCTCATCGATGGTATGCCACGCGTAGTCATCGATCACCATTTCTTTCCAGCACTTTTTAAAGTAGCGCCGGGTGGTTCTTTCGTTCTCTACAAAAAAGATCTTACACTGCTTGATGGCATCGATCACATAGGGAGGAACGACAGCTGTGGTTTCGCTGTGCAGTGGGGCGGGTATCAGATAAACGGTGGTCATGGTTTTTTTACCTGGCGAACGCTCAAGGTGGCGGCAATAATTGCATAGGCCGGTGCCAGCCATACCATAGCGTGCATGGCAAAGAAAACGATTCCGTTGCCAATGGCCAATCCTCTATGTTGCGAAGAGAAAAAAAGACTTTCCTTAAGGGTGAACTTGCTGCGGGCAAACGAATAGTCGAGCATCGATACGCCAAAGTAATAGGACTCAAGGGCAATGGCGATCAACGGGGTGATCCATCCGGCCAGGGGTACCAGCGAGAGCAAGATCAATCCTATAAAATACAAGATCTGTTTGCCGGCATTATGAAAAGCAAGCCGAATGCCTCGTAGGGCATCCTCTTTTACATCGGCCCAGCTAAAGGGATGTTCTTTGCCATCAAGTAGTGCCTCTGTCTTTTCGCTCAGGTACGTAAACGCAGGCGACCCCACGACTAATAAAACATATTTAAAGAGCGAGAAATAAAAGATCATCAACACTAGGCGCAACATCATGCCGTTCATCACAAATAAAAAACTAAGCCATTCGTTGCGTTCTTGCTGCAGCCAATTTTCGATACCCAGCTTTTCGCTCATCCAGGTTACTGCCTCGCTCGATGAGCCGGCAAAAAAATAAAGTCCGGTCAGAAGTAAGATGCTATACACGATACCCGGCCATACAATTTCGCGCAACAGTTTATGCCGTTGAATAAAGTGGTGTGCTTCTTGCCAAGCCCGAAAGGCAATGACGATCTCTTTCACGGGGTCTGAATTTATAGATGACAGCTGTTGGCTGGTCGTTAAAACTTAGGGCAGTTAAGCTTTTTGAGACTGGGGTCTGACGCCTGTTTGATATAGATCAGTGAAATTTCCATTCCTCCGCGTGTATTGGTAGCGGGTCTGAGCAACGAGGTATTGGCATCATAGCTGGCACCAAGCCTGAATCCTTTAAATTCAAGGCCTACATACGGAATAAAGGAATCGTTGAATCGATACCAGCTACCGACATACACATTAACGGGATCTTCCTCGCTGCGGTTAACATTGTACGAGAAAGCGCCACCCACTACCGTGTTGGTCGCTTTGGCTTGCATGCTATGGTTGGCGGCAATATGAAAATAATGATAGCCTCCAATCGGGATGCGCCCGCCGGCCTGCAAGGTGGTGCGGGTATTGAGAATGTACTGGCCACCCTGAAAACTTTCTTTGGGTCGGTTCAGGTGATACATAGAGGCGCCGAGATAAAAATTATTATATCCGTTAGTGCTACCGTTATACAAAAGACCCGCACTAAAATCAAAATATCCGATGCTGAGCTGACGGCTGTTGAAAATTTCACTGGTAACGCCGGTAAAGCCAAGGGGAGTAAGCTGATCGGCAAAGATCAGTTTGCTTACATCGAGCCGTTTGTTAATGTAGGCTCCCTGAAATCCTACGCCGACCTGGTGCAAGCCGTCTTCATCCATCCCCTTATGATAAGAAAAAGAGACTCCGGCATAGTTGGTAGTCAACACGCCATTGCCGGCCACATCACTCATGGCAAGTATACCGGCCCCCATGTTGTCTCCGATCGGAATGCGCTTCGGAAGCAAGCTAAAATCGACCGAAAGGGTCTGGGTTACAAAAGCGTTTTCGATCGTGGGCCACTGGTTGCGATAGTTACCGGCTACCCGGATGGCTCCATCGAACTTACCGGTGAGCGCTGGGTTAAGGGTCAGGGGTGAGGCGAAGAATTGCGAAAAATTAGGATCCTGTGCTCTTACGGAAGATCCGATGGCAACGACAAGGGTCAGGGTCAATATGATAGTTCTCATCAACATGCTATAACGCAATTAGGGCTCGGGGATTGCGTGACGCTCCTAATTACTCGGGAGCCGAAGGGGAAAGTTACGGAATTTCAGTCAGTTATTAGCTCTGCAGCTTGGGCCCAAAGGCCAGGTCGCCGGCGTCTCCCAACCCGGGCACGATGTAGCTTTTTGCAGTTAGCTCATCATCAATGTCTCCGCACCAGATCTTTACGTAAGGGGCTTGTCTGAGCAGATTTTCAATACCGGCTGTACAGGCAATGGCCACGACCACATGGATCTCACTGGGTTCGCCTTCGGCCTTTAGTTCTTGAATGGTCTTGACCAGTGAGGCGCCGGTGGCCAGCATGGGGTCGGCGATGATCAATACCCGCCCTGTAAGGTCGGGGCTCGATACGTATTGCAGGCTGATCTCAAAGCTGCCATCAGGATGATGTTTACGATAGGCGCTAATAAAGGCATTATCGGATCGATCGAAATAATTGAGCAGTCCCTGGTGCAGGGGCAGCCCGGCCCGCAGGATCGTTGCCAGTACCGGGTAGTGGGTGAGCACTTTTTGTGTGGCCGTACCCAGGGGAGTAGGTACCTCTTTTTCAATATAGGGCAAGGTTTTGCTGATCTCATAGGCAGCCACTTCGCCAATGCGTTCGAGGTTTCTTCTAAAACGCATCCGATCGTTTTGCACAGCGGTATCGCGCAGTTCGCCGATCCAGTTGCTGACCAGCGAATGAGACTGACTAAGATTAATGACCATACTGGAATTTTCTATAGATGAACTACTTTTACAAATCTACAAAATACTCTGCATGGAATATCGCGCTATTGGTTTAATGAGCGGTAGCTCACTCGACGGTCTCGATATGGTCTATGTTACCTTTCATGAGCAAGGTGGGCAGTGGAGCTTTACACTCCATGCATCTGAATGCGTTCCGTATTCACCCCAGTGGGTAGAGCGGTTACGCAACGCCACCGAATTATCTGCCAAGGAGTATTGTTTGTTGCATACTGATTATGGTCATTGGTTGGGCGAGCAGGTCAATGCCTTTATTGACCAACATCAGTTACATTATAAGATTGCCGTGGTGGGTTCGCACGGACATACCACTTTTCATTTGCCTGCGCAACGCATGACCGGACAACTCGGTGATGGAGCTGCGCTGGCTGCC
>Ga0208598_1000217_pt1 | contig 17534 bp, 22 predicted proteins | sample LakMenEpi22Jun12_FD_150726 | JGI IMG/M metagenome (GOLD analysis project Ga0208598, IMG submission 150726) | Freshwater microbial communities from Lake Mendota, WI - 22JUN2012 deep hole epilimnion (SPAdes) | ecosystem: Environmental > Aquatic > Freshwater > Lake > Epilimnion/Euphotic zone ... | reverse complement strand
ATCTCTCGCCACCGTGCCCAGGTCTATGAACAGGCCCGACAACGTCATCCCCGCCGTTGGAGCCGTTCCACACGTTGTTGGCGTCAGCCTGAGGTGGTGTGGATCAATCCCCCACCCTCCGAACACGAACCCCAGCCAGCTATTTTGGTAAGGGCCGCATGATGGGCGGCAGGGGCGTCATCTTTCCTGGCAGCTACCGGGGCAGAGGCCCATGCAGCGGTTGAAGGTGCGCTCGAACACCGCCAGTTCGCCGTTGGCCTTGAGGCCCAAGGAGAACAACTTGCCGATTTGATAGGTGGTGAGAGCCAGGGAGACGTGCTGCTCCGCCAGCCAGGCGAGCAGCTGGCGGGAGGTGGTGATCTCGAAGCTGGGGGGAGCAGACATGCTCATGGTGGGGTGGGCCTGGCATCCCAGGTCTGGCAGAGCTGCTGCACCTGAGCGAGCCAGTGATGGCGCTGCTGGGGTTCGAAGCAGGCGCGGCCCAGCAGTTGATGCAGCCGGCAGCAGAGCACCGCCAGCGGCTCCAGCCGGGCGGCGCTCATGCCGAGCCCGTCGGCGATCAGGGCTAGCTCGGCCCGTGCCGGGCGGCTGCCATGGGACCCAGACCTGTCCCAGGCCTCGAGGGGCTGGTCGGCGAGCAGCCGCTGGCCGAGATCGATCAAGCGATCGATTGTGCCGAAGCCGTAGGTCTTCCAGCCCAGCTGTGGTGCGTAATCGACCAGTCCGTGCTGTAGCGCCAACGCGAACCCCAGTTGCGGAAGGAATCGTGCTGGTGGGCGCCGGATGCAGGGAAAGCCGGCACCAGCACAGGCCAAGGAGAAATGTCTACGGAACCATTCTCATCAGCATCCTGCCCTTCGTAGAGATTGCACTCAACGATGAGGCCTTCAAGAATGGCGCAGCCGCTCCCGCCACCTACACCGTTGCTGCCGATCTCCCAAAATGGAAGCAGCATCACGGGCTGGGCCGGCGGGGAAATCAGCAGCGCCCTGCAACGCGGCGCATTTCTGGATGCTATATCCCTAGACATGGGAGCTGATTTATGGCATCTGATTCTTCCTTTGATTAGCGACTCTTGGCTGCATCGGATAGGCGTGCTCAACTAGACTACGTAACGTTCAGATTGTTGAAGTTACCGGTATAGCCAGTGATTTCAATGATGCTATCCGTGCCGCTCTGGTAGCCAGGGGTCGCGTCGTTGAGGGCAATGAACGTACGAACACCCCCAGAGTCGAAGGTGAACGTAGACGCACCATTGGCAAGGAAGTTTGTATTTGTAAGCAAGGCCGAGATCGAGTCTGAAGTCAGGCTGGTGAGAATAGTCCCGGCCTGTTGTACGTTTGCTGCTGCTACGGCATTGGGCCCATCCAAAGTATCGGTTCCGATGACGAGATCGCTGATGCGTTCAAAGCTGGGAGAGGTGGTTCCAAGAATCAACGCAGCGCCTGCGGCAAATCGGAAGGTGTCTTGTCCGCCGCCACCGGAAAGGTTGTCAGTTCCGGCGCCACCGATGAGGAGGTCATTTCCGGTGCCACCGATAAGTTGGTCATTGCCGTCGTCGCCGTTGAGGGTGTCACCGCCGGCGCCACCGTTGAGGTTGTCATTGCCGTTGCCTCCACTGAGAGTGTCATTACCGCCGACACCGGTGAGGTTGTCATTTCCGTTGCCACCGTTGAGGGTGTCATTTCCGCCGCCACCGGTGAGGGTGTCATTGAAAGCACTGCCGGTGAGAGTGACGGCTGCACCAGTGTTGGTTAAGGCATAGCCATTAGGACCGCTTGCATTAGCCAGATTGACCGCATACCCAGCCGTCGTGAGGTTGATCGTACCGGCATTGGCGGTCTGTGAGGTGGCCGTAAAACCATTCGTGCCACTTGTTGCGTTCGCCGTTGCACCACTTGCTACGGCCAAAACATCACCACTTGCCAGGCTACTGATGGGGAACGTACCAGCGCCCACATGGTAGGAGGCACCGCCAGCATTACCCACCGCGTCGGTATACGAGCCTGCAGCCACGCTGATCGAAGCGGTGCCGCTGCTGTCGGCGGTGAAGGTGGCGGTGCGGGTGAGGCCTGAGCCACTGATGGCTGAGAGAGTGCCACCAGAGACGACTACATCGCCTGTGGTGCCGTTCCATAAGAAGGAACTGCCCGGATCTTCTGAGAAGGTAAAGGTGATGGTGGCAGTTTGACCTGCGATCAAGGCAGCGGAGCTGCTGGTGATGGCCAGCGTTGGCGCCAGGGTGTCGTAGGTCAGGGCTGGTGTGGTGCCGGCACTGCCGCTGTTGCCAAAGATGTCGGTGTAGGTGCCGCCCGCCACGGTGATCGAGGCGCTGCCGCTGCTGCTGGCCGTGGGGGTGAAGGTGGCGGTGCGGGTGCGGCCGGTGCCGGAGACCGTGGAGAGGGTGCCGCCGGCGAGGGTGATGTCGTCGTTGGTGAAGGAGGCGCCGGGGTCGCGGCTGAAGGTGAAGGTGATCGTGGTGGATTCGCCAGCCTTGAGGGCCGAGAGACCACTGGTGATGGTGACGGTGGGTGTGGTTGGCGTGCCGCTGAGATTGGCCGTGGTGGAGGCGCGGAAGAAGGCGGCGCGATCGTTGGTGGAAGCGGAGCGGATATCGCCGAAACCTGGTTTATCGGCCCCGTTGACGCTGGTGTAGGTGAGGGCAACGGTGGCCCCCTGAGCAACGGCGGATCGGAGAGCGAAGCGGATGGTGGTGCCGCCGTTGCTCAGGGTGGCGGTGGTGGAGGAGGCGTAGATGCGGACGCCGTTCACCAGCACCGCGAAGCGGTTGATGCTGGGGAGTGTGGCGCTGAGGGCCTCACTGAAGCGGATGGCCACGGAGGAGCCGTCAACGGCCAGCTCAAGCAGAGTAGGGATTGCCATTACAGTGGGTGAGCGGGGGCTGGAGAAGGGTTGGGATGGAGAGGTTGATCAGGCGTGCAGCTGCCTGGAGCGGCGGCGCAGACGTTTGATGCGAAGGAAGACGGCAGCGGCTCCGGCGATGGGCAGGGGAGCTGGCACGGGATCCACTTCCAGGCGAAGGCTGTCGGCGTTGCCGCCGGCGCCCCACCTCCAGGTCTCGATCTGGCCGGGGGTGAGGCCGAGCTGGGCGAGGGTGAAGCCGGTGAAAGTGGAGGTGCCGCTGAGGGAGGTTCCGGAGATGTAGTTGAAAGGCAGCACGAGGCGGCTGGCGTCGCTGCCGTTGTTGGCGAGGATGCCGAAGAGAGCACCGCTGCCCGTGCTGGGGTTTTCAGCGAGAGTGGGATCGCTACCGAAGGCCAGGGGCTCGGAGATGTTGCTCCAGAGGCTTACGGAACCATCGGCGAAGGCAGCAGGCCCTGCGTAGATCTGGGCGTCGGTGAGAATGTTGGTGTAGTCGTTGCCAGTGCCAGCTGGGGTGAGGGCTGTGGTGTTAGCCGTGCCGCTACCGGTGATAACAACATCGTTGCCGACCTGCTGCACCCGGAGGGTGACGATGGCCGAGGCCGGTCTAGGGGCAAGGAGAGCCGGGGCGAGGAGAGCGGCAGCGAGGAGGGATGGGCCGAGACGGGCAATGATGTTGATAGTTCGCTTCTGATTATAAACAGATGCCGAATGCATGTGATTAACTCAATATTATAGAAAATTTTTGATTAATATAACTTCTGATGTTGGTTTCAGAATGTGTTGGAAAATACCCTATCTTGGTTAACTGCAATCTCACCCATTTAAGTCAGTTTCACCAACAGCCTACCCCATGCCGCGGGATCGGCGCACATTTGCCCCGTTGGGGCCGTAATGTGCAGCGTCATCGGGGCTGGCCATGGGCGGCGGCACCACAGGGCACCTGCTCTCCTTGAGCCGTATGGGCTCCCCACGCCAGCGGCGGCGCCTCAGGCGCCTGTTGCTCTCGCGGCGAGCCCTCTGGATTGGGCTGGCCTGCCTGCTGGCCTTTCACCATCTCCTCTTCAGCTTTCTCACCCAGGGGGCTGGGGAAGCGGTGAATGCCTTGCTGATCTGGGGAGGGGCTTTGGTGATCCTGGCGGATCAGCCCCCGGGCTGGAGGCCCAGGCCAGCACCGATCGGACTGGCGGCCGGGGCCGCCCTGGTGGTGGCCGTGCTCTGGCGCAGCCAGCAGATCACCAGCCTCGATGGGGCTTCCAGGCTTCTGCCCTTGCTTGCCGGCTTGGCCCTGGTCCTGCTGGCGGCTCCCCTTCGGCGCCTGGCCTCCTATGGACCGCTCCTGCTGATTCTGGCCCTGCCCCTGCTGATGCGGGGGCTATTGGCCCTGATCTCCACCGAGAAGCTGAGTTTGCTCACCGCCCGGATCTCCCAGGCCCTGCTCATGCTCTGCAACCTGCCCGCTGAGGTGCAGGGCAATGTGCTGCGCCTGCCGGAGGGTGCGGTGCAGATTGATGGCCCTTGCAGTGGCATCGGCATGGTGATGCAGCTGATCATGGTGGGGGTGATTTTTGCCCTGGCCTTCCCGATGCGCCACCGCTGGCAAAACGGGGTGATGCTCCTGGTGGCTCCCTTGCTGGCCATGATCGCCAATGGGTTCCGCATCGCCCTGTTGGCGGGAATCACCGCCAGTGCAATTCCGAGCAAGGATTGGTGGTTTGAGTTTTTCCACGAATCGGAGGGGTCGCTGGTGTTCAGCGGGATCGCGGTGCTCGTGTTCATTTGGCTCTACGACCTTTGGATGGAAAGGCAGATCACCCGGCTAGAGCAAACTCCATGACCCCCAAGGTGTTCCGGCCTCTGCTCCTGGTGTTGGCAGGCCTCACCGCCGGGGCGGCGCTTCTGAAGGGGGTGAGCCTGGCCGCCCCCCTGCCGGAACGGCAGGCCCCAACCTCCCTAAACCTGCCTGGTTATCGGGTGGTTCCGCTGGACACGAGCCCCGGTCGGGGCGGCCGCAACCTCAGCCACGGCCCGATCCGCCGGTTTCAGTTGCAGCCCACCGGTGGAGCACCAGCCCTGAGGCTGCTCCTGGTGCCGGTGCGGGGCCGCACCAGCGAAGACGTTCAACTGGCCAAGTTCCCTGCCGTGGTGCCGGAGTTCGCGCTCTCCCAGCGGCAACTGAGTGGGGAGGAGCTGGCCTTCGGCAGGGGGACGGCGGATCCGCCCGGGGTCATCACGCGCCTGCAAACCTGTCTCACCCCAGGGGGGAGGAGCGGCGTGACGGAGCAGACATTGGGCCGCCAGCTGCGACTCGAGCGCGATGCCGAGCTTCTCCCCTCCCCCCTGATCACCAAGGTGAAACGACTGATCGGCCTGGTTCCCAATACACGCTGGGAATGCCTGGCGGTGCAGCTGCAGACTCCCAGGCCATCAGAGCCCCAGCAGCTGGAGCAGGTCTGGAAACTGGTGAGGTCTCATGTGTAGGGCTGCGCGATGCCTGCCTCCGCAGCGGTGGCCAGCCAGGCCTCCCGGGCTTGGGGGCTGAGGAGGGGGAAGTCCAGGGCGCGGCGTTCCGCCAGCCAGGCTTCGGCCACCTGTTTGGCCAGATGGCGGATGCGGGCGATGGTGGCCGTGCGCTCCGTCACCGAGATCACGCCGCGGGCCTCGAGCAGGTTGAAGGTGTGGCTGCACTTGAGCACGAAGTCGAGGGCGGGGGCGGGGAGCCCGGCGGCCACCAGATCGGTGGCTTCCGCTTCATAGAGGGCAAACAGCTGCTGGAGGCGCTCCGGGTTGGAGGCTTCGAAGTTGTAGGTGCACTGGCCCTTCTCAAAGGGCAGCCAGATCTCCCCGTAGCTGCGCTGGCCGTTCCAGCTCAGATCCCAGATGCTCTCCACATCCTGCAGATACATGGCCAGCCGCTCGAGGCCATAGGTGATCTCGATCGACACCGGCCGGCAATCGATGCCGCCGCACTGCTGGAAATAGGTGAACTGGGTCACCTCCATGCCATCCAGCCACACCTCCCAGCCGACACCCCAGGCCCCGAGGGTGGGGGATTCCCAGTTGTCCTCCACGAAGCGGATGTCGTGGTCGGCTTGGCGGATGCCGAGGGCCTCCAGGGAGGCCAGATAGGTTTCCTGGATGCCATCCGGGGAGGGCTTGATCAGCACCTGATATTGGAAATAGTGCTGGGCCCGGTTGGGGTTGTCGCCATAGCGGCCATCGGTGGGCCGGCGGCAGGGCTCGGGGTAGGCCACAGCCCAGGGCTCCGGCCCAATGGCCCGCAGCACGGTGTGGGGGCTCATGGTGCCGGCCCCCTTTTCCGTGTCGTAGGGCTGGAGGATCAGGCAGCCCTGATCCGCCCAGAAGCGATTGAGCGTGGCAATGATCTCCTGGAAATGCATCGGTGCCACTGGAGTTTCAGTGAGCCTCAACCCTTGGGGATGCGGATCTTCTGGCCGGGGAAGATCAGATCGGGATCTTCGATCACTTCGCGGTTGGCGGCGAAGATTTCGGTGTAGCGGGCACCGTTGCCGTAGGCCCGCTCGCTGATGCCCCAGAGGGTGTCGCCTTCCTTGACCAGAACGAATTCCGCTTCAGCGGCGGCGGGATGGCTGACGCCAGCGGCCTCCACCTTGCTCACGCCTTCCACGTTGCCAGCCATCAGCACGGCTTTTTCGTAGGCGGCCTGGTCGGCGGCGCTGCCAGTGATGGTGGCCACATCATCGTTCACCACCACCTGCAGGTCGCTGATGCCGGGGTTGTTCTTCTCGATGTGCTCCTTGAGCTTCTTGGAGGCGTCGGGCTCCCCGCGCTTGAACACTTTTTTGCCGATGTTGGCCGCGAAATCAAAAAGGGGGACGCCCATGGGAGAAAACACTCAGCGCCTATCAAAGGGCAGGACGGGCCCTCGCGCCATGAAAAAAACGTAAGAATCTCAGCTGGACACCTCCCGGCCCCAGCCCCAGAGGAGCCATCGCAGGCTCACCACCGCCACCAGCAGCTGGAGCAGGTGGTAGGGCCAGCCTCCCCATAGCCCGAGGGTGGGATCGGAAAACCAGAACACGATCCAGATGGCACTGGTGGTGGCCAGCAGGCGGGTGCGGTGAAGGGAGATCCCGGCGCGGTGCAGCAGCCAGAAGAACAGCAAGCTCCCCGCGCAACCCAAGCTGAGCCCAAGGGCGGCCATCCACCAAGGCGGCGCTGTGGCGCTGGCGCTGGCCCAGCTGGCCAGGCGGACCCCATTCAAACTCGACCCTGAGCGATCCAGGAGGAGGAAGAACGCCAGCACCAGGCCGGGGTACGACCACCAGGCCGCCCCCAGACCCCGCTCCTCACGGAGACTGGTGCGGTAGGCCTTGCTGGCATCGATATCCAGGCAGGGGCTATGGCAGTGCACACAGGTGCTGCGCTCTCGCCCCTGCTCATCCAGGGTGCGGCAGAGGGATTCCGGCAACCTGCCGCGGGGCCGGAGCACGGGCCTCAACCCCATCAGGATGGCTTCCACCGGCCCCATCGGGCAGAGGAAATGGCACCAGCTCTTGCCGTCCCACAGCCAGCCGCTCACCAGGGCGGCCAGCAGGGTGGCGGCAAAGAGAAGGCCAAGGGCCCGAGGGTCATGGTTGACCCACGCCAGTCGCAGGGCCAGCCGCCCACGAGAAGGCCCCACTGCAGGCGGAGATGATGGCGCCCCAGCCAGGAGAGGGGAGGCACCAGCCTGGGAAAGCCCCGATGCCAACCCAGGGCTCGGGGGAGTTGGGAGGCATGGGCCAGGGGGCAGATGCGACGCCAGGGCGCCGTGCCCACCAGCGCCAGCAGGGCCAGCACCAGCGGCAGGGTGGTGCCCCAGAACAGCAGGGTGCCGTGGCTATGGCCGGGTGCGGCCGGCACAAGGAGGGTCACAACCAGCAAAAGCCATCCCCCGAGCAGGAGATGGCTGATCCAGCGGGTTGCCCTCTCGGGCAAGGCGATCAAGGCAGGAGCTTGCGAAGGACTCCGACCTGATCAGGCGCCCTGGCCCTGCTTCACCCGACGGCGAAGGCGGCGGGAGAAGCCGAAGCCGGCGGCAGCGCCGAGCACGGGCAGGGGGCCTGGCACGGAGCTGGTGACCAGGAATCTGTATTCCGAGTCACCTGAAACCTGCTGGATCCAGAAGGTGTAATCCCCCGGCGGAAGAGAGGTGGGAAGCACGGAGGAGCCTGGCAGGATCGAATCAAAAAGGTCCGTGAGCCGGGCGGCGACGGGCGTGGAGTTGTCGGACTGAATGCAATTGTTGGAGGCCACATAGGACGGTGGCCGCAGGGCTCCATAGCTGGTGGCACACAGACCGCGCCAACCGAAATGGTTGTAGGCGAGAGACCCTGGCAACCTGTTCGCATCGACCGTAGCCGTGAACTGACTGCCACCTTGAATGGCAATGAAGGCCCGGTCGTCAACGGAGTTATAGGAATCCAGAATGATATCGGTGACCTGCCTCCCCGCGGGGATGTTGATCGTGACGTAGTCGAAGCAGTTGCCGGTGGTGGGGCAGCTATTGGCGTTGATGCCATCCACTCGGCCTTCGAAGATGAACTGGCCAAGCCCGTCGGGGCTCACCACAGTCGGGTTGAGGGGATCATTGCTGTAGTCGACAGCAAGGGCTGGCGGCGCAGGCAGAAGAGCTGTGGCGACGGCACCCAGCGCAGCGAAAACTACAGATAGGGAAGGAGCAATCTTGCGTAGAGCCATTGGGGAAAATGGTAAAAAAATTTTCAAAGGCCGAGGCCCTCATTTTGAAAGTAGTTGGGTTCCGGAAATTTTTGATTAAATTGATGTGTATTTGCACATTTCCGCCTCTCACAGATCGCCGCCATTCCCTCAGGCCACCAGCTCCAGCAGGCCCATGGTGCCGAGGGCCATGGGGAGGTGGCGGGCCGCGGAAAAGCCGGCGGCACGGGCGAGCCGTTCCTGCTCGGGGCCCGTGGGAAAGCGCTGCAGGCTGGCCTCCAGGTAGGCGTAGTGGTCGTGGAGGCCCGCCAGGCCCGCCACGGGCACCACGATCCGCTGCAGGTAGGCCCGCTGGAAGGCCTGGATGGGCCCGGCCTGGGGATCAGCCGGATCGGGCCGGTTGAAATCGAGCACCACGGCCCGGCCTCCGGGGCGCAACACCCTCCGGAGCTCCACCAGCCCCGCGGCGGGATCGGCCAGATTTCTCAGGCCGTAGGCCATGGAGGCCCCATCGGCCCAGTGGTTTGGCAGGCCGGTGGCCAGGGCATCCCCCTGGAGCCAGCGCACGGGGAGCCAGGGCTGGGCGTTGGAGCGCTGCCGGGCCAGGGCCAGGGGAGCGGCCGCCGCATCCAGCCCCAGCACCTCGCCGCCCGGCCGCACAGCCGCGGCCAACAGAAGGGCCAGATCGCCGGTGCCGCAGCAGAGATCCACAAACCGCTCCCCCCGCCGGGGGGCCAGGCGGGAGAGCACCACCCGTTTCCAGTGGCGATGCAAACCGAGGCTGAGGAGATCGTTGAGTTGGTCGTAGCGCGGGGCGATCTCCTCGAAGAGCTCGCGAACGGCGGTGGGCTCCCCTGGCTTCAACGGGAGGGGGCTTTCACGGGCACCTCTCCGGCCCAGAGCAGGGGGCTGGGTGCTGGCGCCTCAGCCACCGGGGGTGGGGCGGAAAAGGCTTCCGCACTGGTGAAGGTGAGCAGCATCACCGTGGAGAGGCCCACGGCGGCGGAGCACACCATGCAGCCGGCCAGCATGAGGGAAAACTCCTGCCGGTCGGTGGCAGCTTGCATGAGGTGGAGGGCCCAGGCCACCAGGGCAACAACGGCGGCCACCATAAAGATGGCCAGCAGACGCATCAGGGGGGGGGGCAACCCAAAAAGAGCAGACACGGCAACTCTGAAGAAGGGTTAAAGATGATTTGTTTATGTTAAGCGCTGGGCGGGCGGCGCCGAGAGCTTTCAGGTCTCCAGGGGGCGCACCTCCACCCCGCTGCTGAGCAGGTGGGATTTGATGGCCTCGATGGTGAGCAGCCCATCGTGCAGCAGGGAGGCCAGCAGGGCCGCGGAGGCCTTGCCCTCAGTGAGGGCTTCAGCGATGTGCTCCACGCTGCCCGCCCCCCCGGAAGCAATCACGGGCACCTCCACGGCTTCGGCCACCGCCCGGGTGAGCGCCAGGTCGTAGCCCGCCTGGGTGCCATCCCCATCCATGGAGGTGAGCAGGATCTCGCCGGCGCCCCGCCGGGTCACCTCCCGGGCCCAGGCCACCGCATCGCGGCCCGTGTTCTCCCGCCCCCCTTTGACAAACACATCCCAGCCCGGGCTGCCCTGGCGCCGGCGGGCGTCGATGGCCACCACGATGCACTGGCAGCCGAAGCGCTCCGCCCCCCGCTCCACCAGCTCGGGATCGCGCACGGCGGAGGAATTCAGGCTCACCTTGTCGGCGCCGGCCCGCAGCAGGGCCGTAATGCCCTCCACGCTGCTGATGCCGCCCCCCACGGTGAAGGGGATGGTGACGGCCTCGGCGGTGCGACGCACCAGATCCACCAGGGTGTCGCGCCCCTGGTGGCTGGCGGCGATATCGAGAAACACCAGCTCATCAGCGCCACTGACGCTGTAGCGGCAGGCCAGCTCCACCGGATCGCCGGCGTCGCGCAGGCCCACGAAGTTGACCCCTTTCACCACGCGGCCGTCGGCCACATCGAGGCAGGGAATGATGCGCTTGGCAACCATCGCTGGGAAGGGGGGAGAAGGGGGCCACAGCTGATAAGGTTGCTGGGCTTTTTCCATGCGGTCCATGTCCCAGACTGCCATCACCATCGGCTCCAAGGTCCGGGTGTTGCGCGTGCGCGACCGCATCCCCGCCAACCTGGTGGCTGCCCTGAAGTCTGATCCCACCGGCACAGTGAAGGACTACCGCGTCACCGATGGCAAGGGCATCGGGGTGGTGGTGGATCTCACCGCCGGTGGCTCCACCTGGTTCTTTGAAGACGAGATTGCCCCCGCCTGACCCCCGAGCCGCAGAGGGCCCATCCTTGACTGAACCCCCCGAGACTCCCGAGGGCGATCCAACCCCCACCCCTTCGGCCCCCAAGGCCGGTGGGGCGGCTCGCCAGCTGCTGGGCATGAAAGGAGCGAGCGAAACGAGCTCGATCTGGAAGATCCGCCTCCAGCTGATGAAGCCCGTCACCTGGATCCCCCTGATCTGGGGGGTGATCTGCGGGGCGGCGGCTTCCGGCGGGTTCCAGTGGCGCTGGCCGGATTTGCTGGCTTCACTGGCCTGCATGTTGATGAGCGGCCCCCTGCTGGCGGGCTACACCCAAACCCTCAACGACTTCTACGACCGGGAGATCGACGCGATCAACGAGCCCTACCGGCCGATCCCCTCGGGCGCCATTCCCCTGGGCCAGGTGAAGGCCCAGATCCTGGTGTTGCTGGTGGCGGGGCTGGCGGTGGCCTGGGGGCTCGACCGCTGGGCGGGCCACACCACCCCGGTGTTGCTGATGCTGGCTTTGGGGGGCTCATTCGTGAGCTACATCTATTCCGCGCCGCCCCTGAAGCTCAAGCAGAACGGCTGGCTCGGCAACTACGCCCTGGGGGCGAGCTACATCGCCCTGCCCTGGTGGGCGGGGCAGGCGTTGTTTGGCCGGCTCACCTGGGCCACGGCCCTGCTCACCCTGGCCTACAGCCTGGCGGGCCTGGGCATTGCGGTGGTGAACGATTTCAAGAGTGTGGAGGGGGATCGGGCCATGGGGCTCCAATCCCTGCCGGTGGTGTTCGGAATCCAGCGGGCCAGCTGGATCAGCGCGGCGATGATCGATGGGTTTCAGCTGGCGATGGTTGCGGTGTTGATCGCCATCGGCCAGCATCTGGCGGCCGTGCTGCTGGTGTTGCTGATCGTGCCCCAGATCACCTTCCAGGACATCTGGCTGCTGCGGGATCCCGTGGCCTTTGACGTGAAATATCAGGCCAGCGCCCAGCCCTTTTTGGTGTTGGGAATGCTGGTGACAGCCCTGGCCATCGGCCACAGCGGCCTGATCCCCTCGCTGCTGTGAGTCAGGTGTCGCCGCTGCCGAAGCGCCTGGGCTCCTTCTGGCCTGCGGCGGCCCTGGCCCTGGGGTTTGGGGGGATCCTGGCCCTGGGCCAGGGGGTGCTCACCACGGGCACCGATTCCCTCCTGCCGGATGTGGGGGGAATTCGCAGTTTCAATCGCCCGGGCACCCTCACCGTGCTCGCCTCCGATGGATCCGTGCTCTTTAAGCAGGGGCCGGCCACGCGGGAAAAGCTGAAACGGGGCCGGATGCCCCTGCTGGTGCAGAAAACCTTCATCGCCGCGGAAGATCGGCGCTTCTATCAGCACGATGGCGTGGATGGGGTGGGCATCCTGCGGGCGCTCGGCCGCAACATCAGCCAGGGTTCGGTGGAGGAGGGCGCCAGCACCATCACCCAGCAGCTGGCCCGGATGGTGTTTCTCAGCCAAGACCGCACGATCATCCGCAAGGTGAAGGAAGCGGCGCTGGCGGGAAAGATCGAGCGGGAGCTCAGCAAGGAGCAGATCCTGGAGGAATATCTCAACAACGTGTATCTGGGCTCCAGCGCCTATGGGGTGTCGGATGCGGCGTGGGTGTATTTCTCCAAAACGCCCGACCAGCTCACCTTGCCGGAGGCGGCCCTGATTGCGGGCCTGCCGCCCGCCCCCACGGTGTATTCGCCGCTGGTGAATCCCGATCTAGCCCTGAAACGGCGGGCCATCGTGCTGCGCCGCATGCGGGAAGCGGGCTTCATCGATGATCGCCAGCTGATGGAGGCCAGCGAGGCCCCCCTGGGCCTGAAGCCCTCCGAACCCAAGTATTTCGCCAATCCGGCCCCCTGGTTCATCAGCTGGATGGAGCAGGAACTGCCGAAGGTGCTCACCAAGGAGCAGCTGGAGGTGGGCGGGCTCACGGTGCGCAGCAGCCTGAATGCCAAATGGCAGGCTGCGGCCCAGGAGGCGGTGAAGGCCCATGCGGGGGGAGGCATGGAAGGGGCCCTGGTGTCGATGGAGCCGGGCACGGGGCTGGTGCGGGCGATGGTGGGGGGGATGGATTGGGAGAAGAGCCAGTTCAACCGGGCCACCCAGGCCCTGCGCTCGCCGGGCTCCACCTTCAAGCTCTTCGCCTACACCGCGGCCCTGCGCTACGGCATGACGCCGGACGACACGATCAGCGCCAAGACCCGTTGCTACAGGGATGGCTGGCCCCCGAAGCGCTTCTGCATTCCAGGCACAGGCGGCTCCATCACCCTGCGGGATGCGGTGGCCCGTTCGGTGAACCCGGCGGCGGTGGCCACGGCGGAGAAGGTGGGCTACCCACGCGTGATCGATACGGCGCGGAGGTTGGGCATCACGGGGGAAATCGGCGAATACCCGGCGATGGTGCTGGGCTCCAATGAGAAAACCGTGCTGGAGATGACGGCGGCCTACACGGCCATCAACAACCGGGGCTTGTATGTGGCGCCCACGCCGTTTGAGGAGATCATCGGCCCGGATGGCAAGCGGCTCTACAGCCGGGCGGCGAAGGCCAAGGCGCCGCGGCAGGCGGTGAGCAGTGATGTGGCCGACGCCATGACCTACATGCTGGAGGGGGTGGTGAACCGTGGCACGGGCACGGGGGCGGGCCTGCCGGACCGGCCGGCGGCGGGCAAGACGGGCACCGCCGAGGGAGCGAGGGATCTGTGGTTCATCGGCTCGATCCCCCAGCTCACCACGTCGGTTTGGTATGGCTACGACCAGAACTGGAAAACGGGCAGCAGCAGTGCCCAGGCGGCCTATGCCTGGGGCTCCTACATGCGGAAGGTGATCGAGGATCTGCCCGTGAAGGAGTTCCCGCCGAAACCGGAGCTCAACAGCAAGTTCATCCCCTACGTGCCGCCTAAGCGGAAGGAAGAGAAGAGCGACCCGTCCAGGGAGGGCCGTTGGGATGTTCCGGAGCTGATCGATGGGCCGCCGCCGGGGGAACAGGAAGGGCGCTGGGAGCCCCCCACCGACGATCGGCCCCAGCAGGGCCGCAGCTGGGAGCCCGAGGAACCGCGCCGTTGGGAACCTCAGTCGGAGCCCCTCACACCCCCTTCCCAGCTCTCTTCGCCAGAGGTGCCTGCCCCACCCGCTCCGGCAGCCGAGGCCCCGGCCCCCGCTGCCCCTCCGGCCGCGCTGCCACCACCGCCACCGCCGCCGCCACCCCCTGTGGCGCCACCACCGCCGATTCCCTGATCCACAGCCCCATTCAGGAAGAGGGCGGCATAGAAGCCATCGCCGCCTCCGGGTTGGGGCCACCACTGGCACTCCTGGGCCAGCTGCCAGTGGGGCTGGCGGGAGAGAAATGCGGCCATCTGCCCCTGGTTTTCCCGGGGGTGCACGGTGCAGGTGGCATACACAAACCGTCCGCCGGGCGCCAGCAGGGGAGCCAGGGCGGCCAGGAGGGTGGCCTGGAGGGTTTCCAGCTCGGTGATGGTGGCGGGGGTTTGGCGCCAGCGGGCATCGGCGTGGCGGGCCAGGGTGCCGAGGCCTGAGCAGGGGGCATCCAGGAGGATGCGATCAAAGCGCCCTCGCCAGCTGGGCTGCTCCGCCAGCAGGGTGGCGGCATCGGTGGCCAGGGGATGGAGGGTGTGGAGCCCCAGCCGCTCGGCATTGATCGCGAGCCGCTGGAGCCGGGCGGCTGAACGGTCGACGGCCCACACCTCCCCCTGGTTGGCCATGCGCTCCGCGCAGTGGGTGGCCTTGCCGCCGGGGGCGGCGCAGGCATCGAGGAGGGTTTCTCCGGGCTGGGGATCCAGGAGGAGCACGATGCGCTGGGCCTGGCGGTCTTGCACGCTCCAGTGGCCTTCGGCGTAGCCAGGCAACGCCCGCAGATCCCCCGGCCGATCGAGCAGGGTGAGCCCCTCGGGGAGATCGGGCAGGGGAGCGGCCCGCAGGCCGGCCTCCGCCAGTTGAGCCAGGAGGGTGGCCCGGTCGGTGCGGAGGGAATTCACGCGCAGGTCGAGGGGGGGAGGGGTGTTGCTGGCCAGGGCGAAACCCTCCACCGCATCGGGGGGCTGCCAGCTGAGGAGCTCCTGGGCCAGCCAGAGGGGAAGCGATTGGCGCAGGGCGAGGGAGGCGGCGGGATCCTCCGGGAGGGGAAGGCCCTGCCAGGGCTGGGGAGCGGCGAGGTTGGGATCGGCCGCCAGAGCCTCCCGCTGGCGCTGCACGTTGCGCAGGAGGCCATTCACCACGGGAGCGAGCCGCTCGAGGCCGCCCTCCCGGGCCAGCTGCACCGTGGTGCTCACGGCGGCGGAGGCGGGCACGCGCTGGAGGAAGAGGAGTTGGTAGAGGCCCACGTGCAGGAGCCAGCGGAGCTTGGGGGGCTGGCGCTCGGCGGGGAGGCGTCCGTGGGCGGTGATCCAGCCATCGAGCAGGGCCCGCTGGCGGATGGCCCCGTAGGCCAGATCGGTGGCCAGGGCCCGATCCCGGGGGGGGAGGCTGCTGTCCTTGAGGGCCCGCTCCAGGGCGGTGTCGGCATAGGCGCCGGCGGCCACGGCCTGGAGCACGCTCCAGGCCAAGCGGCGGGGGGCCAGGCCGGTGACCTGCGGACTCGCCTGCGGGGTGGTGGTGGAGCTCCCCAAGGGAAAGGCGGAAACAGGTTCTGTCCTAGCGCCGCGCGACCTAAGGCAGGGGCATTTGATCCCCCCGCCAGCGGTGGGCGCGCAGGGGCAGATGGCCTTTTCCATCCACAGGGATGCCCTCGGCGCGGAGCATCTCGGCCTGGATCCAGTCGGTGCCTTCCCGGGCGAGGCTGAGGCTGATGCAGCCCTTGGCGTTCACCACCCGGTGCCAGGGCAGATCACTGGGGAGCGGGAGGCGCCGCAGGGCCCAACCCACCTGGCGGGCGCAGCCGTAGGCACCGATGAGGTCGGCGATCTGGCCGTAGGTGGCCAGCTGGCCCTCGGGGATCAGGGCCACCATGGCGTAAACGCGTTGATCGAAGCTGGGGGTCACGGCGGGCAGGCAGGATCAGCAGGCGAATGCGTTTGCCGACGCCATGCCCCTGCTACCCCGCCGGTTTGAGCGTTTGAAGGGGGTGTTGAACCAGCGCATGGCGGATCTGAGTGTGTTGCTGGAGGCGGTGGAGAAACCCCACAATCTGTCGGCCATCCTGCGCACCTGTGATGCGGTGGGGGTGTTGGAGGCCCATGCGGTGTGTCGGGCGGGGCGGCTGCCCACGTTCAACAGCACGGCCCAGGGAAGCCAGAAGTGGGTGCCGCTGCAGGTGCATGAAGGGGTGGCGGAGGCCATGGTGGCCTTGAAGGGGCAGGGCTTCCGGCTGTATGGCACCCATCTGGGGGTGGAGGCGGTGGACTACCGCACCTGCGATTTCACGGGCCCCACGGCCTTTGTGCTGGGGGCGGAGAAGTGGGGGTTGAGCGAGGAGGCGGCGGGATTGGTGGATCAGGCGGTGTTCATCCCGATGCGGGGGATGGTGCAGTCGCTGAATGTGTCGGTGGCGGCCTCAGCGTTGTTGTTTGAGGCGTTGCGGCAGCGGCAGGCGGCGGGGTTGGTGCCGGAGAGAGGCGAGGGAGTGCCGCCGGCACGTTATGAGGAGCAGCTGTTCACCTGGGCCTATCCCCAGGTGGCCCGCTGGTGCCGGGAGCAGGGCCGCCCCTATCCGGCGCTGGATGGGGAGGGGGCGATCGCCGAGGAATTGCCGCGCACGGTGCGGCTGCGCTGCTGACTAAGCCGGGCGCCGAGAGCGCTCATCAATAGCGGGATCTAGATCGACATCTCCAGCCAGAGTTGCTTCCTCCAAACCTTCAGGGACATTCCGTTGGAATGGAACTTGTTTTTTAAAGCGATATGTCTGGGCCCTGTTCAGAGCCAGCCTCCTCCTCTCTAAGAGCCGCAATTCTTCTTCTTCTAACAATTTCAATCTCTCTAAGATCTGCATTCTCTCGTTCTTCAGCTCTAATTCTCTCTGCTTCAGCATCATTCTCCGCTCTAATTCGCGAGACAATGCGATCATCCCTGGCTGCATTCTCCCGGCCGGTTCTGTGGACTCCATAGACAGATGCCCCTTGCCATTACGCATCAGCAGGTGCGCCGTGCTGAGCCCAGTTGATGTAGCGGGCCTCTAGTTCGGCGCTCACCTGCTCAAGCGACATGCCGGGACCGCTGTTGATCCCCTGCTGGATTTCGGCCCGAAGGGCCTCCAGCTTGGCTGTGCGGAGCTTCTCACGATCCTCCAAGGCCCGCAGCCCGTCACGGATCACCTCGCTGGCGCTTGCGTAACGGCCCTGCTGGATCTGGTCCTTGATGAACAGCTCGAAATGCTCGCCAATCACGTAGCTCGATGGCATGCCTTCCCTCGCGACCACTCCCTAACACTATCAAATATTGATAGCAGACGCCCCGCACGGTGCGGCTGCGCTGCTGAGCAAGGGGGGAAGTGAATTACCCTGAGAGCAATCCAGGGATATATCGCTTAGGGAAACTCTGGACAAATGGTTTTGATCCCTTCGCTGGGTTCGACAACGCTGCTTTAACCGATCTTTTTCTCTGAGGCCTCCTTCTGATGGCTTTAGGCTGGTTTTTGGAGGCTAAATCGAGGTATTCAGACACACCAAGCTCCTGGTCATGTTGTTGCGAGTAACTGTCGTCGGGCCTGGAAT
>Ga0208598_1000211_pt1 | contig 18020 bp, 13 predicted proteins | sample LakMenEpi22Jun12_FD_150726 | JGI IMG/M metagenome (GOLD analysis project Ga0208598, IMG submission 150726) | Freshwater microbial communities from Lake Mendota, WI - 22JUN2012 deep hole epilimnion (SPAdes) | ecosystem: Environmental > Aquatic > Freshwater > Lake > Epilimnion/Euphotic zone ... | reverse complement strand
CCAACAATCACTTGATCATATGCTTTTAAGCTATCATTGATCATTGCCAATTCATTTGCATCTTTACCATTGGTATAGAAAACTTTTACACCATATGCACTTGAAATTGCAGCAGTAAATACATTAGCTGCCTTTGCATTAAAGGCAATATAGGCGGTCTTATTGTTTAAGATTGGACTATTTGTAGCCCTTAAAAATGTAAGGGATTGTTGCGCCATTTCAGCATTGATGGTACCTACAGATTGGTTCAAGTCTGCAATAATATTGTTGGTATCAATTTGTTGTGGGAGGTCTAATCCGTGTTTATATTTAGCGGTTAATATTTTTTTAACTCTTGCATTGATATCAGAACGCTTAAGCCTTCTTTCTTTAATAGCTGATCTGATTTTTTTAATAGATTGTCCAAGATCACCCGGTAAACATAACATGTCGTTTCCTGCAAGAATGGCTTGTACATTAGCTTCTCCTTGAGGGAAGTAATTCGCAATTGCCTTCATATCCATCGCATCCGTCACACTAATACCTTTAAAACCCAACTCTTTTTTCAATAATCCATTCACTGCATTTGGAGAGATAGAAGTGGCATATTTTGGTCTATCATCAATTGCAGGAACCGATAAATGTGCCACCATGATGGATTCAATGCCTGCATCGATCAATGCTTTGAATGGGACAAGTTCTAGGCTATCCAACTCTGCTTTTGACTTATTAATGACAGGCAAATCAAAATGTGAATCCACATTCACGTCTCCATGTCCTGGGAAATGCTTGGCAGTGGCCATGATACCATTGTCTTGCATGCCTTTCATATACGCAATACCTTGTTGAATCACCTGTGCTTTACTCTGACCAAAACTACGATCATTGATTACAGGATTTGATGGATTATTATTGACATCAACTACTGGACCATAATTAATTTGAATGCCCAATCTTTTTAATTGTGCTGCAATGGCCGCACCCATTTGGTACACTGAATTGCTTGAAGCAAATGCACCCATCGAAAGTTGTCTTGGGAAAGACTCAACACTATCTAAGCGCATTCCTAATCCCCATTCTGCGTCAATCGCAATAAATAAAGGGGTTTTAGCAATACTTTGATAGGCATTGGTTTGTAATGCTTGTCGAACAGGACCTCCCTGGAAAAAGCAAAGTCCACCTACATTGTACTGTTGAATCAAGTTTGAAATTGAATCAATTTTATTTTGTGACCAGTTGCTATGTGCTCTAATGACCATCAACTGGCCAATCTTTTCATTCAAGTTTAAGGCAGAAAATTGTTTTCTAACCCATTTTTTTTCACTCATTTTTTGTGCCTGAATGCTAGTGGCCAATCCTGCCAATAATAAAACTCCTAAAACTATTTTTTTCATATCGAATTTATATAGGGCAATTTAAGCATAAAAAAAGGCTTACCGAAAATTGGTAAGCCTTTTTTTAAATGAGTCTTATGCTTCTGTATCCTCCTCATCCAGTTCAGGTAAGGTTGGGGTCACTTTATGTTCTTGTAATTGTGCAAACCACTTCACCATTTTCTTCATATCGCTGGCATATACGCGCTCAAAATCCATGTTAGGGAATACTTTCTTAAAGTAGGCTTGAGTGGCTTTTGCATCTTTTTCATTAGGGAGTGCCTCTTTTGACTTACCCATCTCAATAAACACTTCTGCCAAAAACACATTCTCTTTGGTAGTAAACACTTCAATGCTCTCTAAATGAGAGAATTGGTAGGCTCTAGAACTGATGAATTGGGTGGCATTTGTCTCTAGGGATCTAGCAATTGCGCCGTCACTTTTGCTCGTTAATAATTCAAATAAACCTGACATGCCTGAAACGGAAATCAATTTGTTATACTCCATGGGTTCTAGTCTTTTTTTAGGAACGCAAAATACGGAAAAACCCTCAATTTTCATTTTTTAAACTACCTTTGTTTATCATTAAAAATCAAGCATATGCCCGGTTTTGAATTATTTGGAGCAGAAGAAAAGAAAGAAGTAAATGATGTCTTAGAGACAGGTATTTTAATGCGCTACGGATTTGATGGACCAAGAAAAGGAATTTGGAAATCCAAAGAGTTAGAAGCAGCAGTTTGCTCGACTTTTGGTGCTCAATATGCACAACTTACCTCTAGTGGAACAGCTGCCTTGACTACAGCTATGGCTGCTTTAGGTGTAGGCGCTGGAGACGAAGTGATTATGCCTTCGTTTACTTTTGTTGCAAGTTTTGAAGCCATCTTAAGCATGGGTGCCATCCCTGTTTTGGTGGATATTGATGAAAGTTTGACTTTATCACCTGCTGCAGTTAAGGCGGCCATTACACCAAAAACAAAATGTGTGATGCCTGTTCATATGTGCGGAAGCATGGCGGATATGGATGCATTGGTGGCTATTTGTAAAGAACATAATTTAATTTTATTAGAAGATGCTTGTCAAAGTATCGGGGGCACTTATAAAGGAAAGCATTTAGGAACCATTGGTCACGCAGGTACATTTTCATTTGATTTTGTAAAAACAATTACATGTGGTGAAGGTGGTGTAGTGATGACCAACGATAAAGATGTGTATACAAAGTCGGATGCATTCACGGATCATGGACATGATCATTTAGGAGTAGACAGAGGCGCAGATTTACATCCTGCTTTGGGCTATAATTTCCGTATCAGTGAACTACATGCGGCGGTAGGTTTAGCACAAATCAAAAAGTTAGATACTTTCTTAGCGATTCAAAAAAAGCACAACCAAATTTTACGTTCCTATTTAGAGCAAGTGCCAGGCATTCAATTTAGAGTGGTGCCCGATCCAGCAGGAGATAGCCATAGTTTTTTAACTTGGTTCTTGCCAAGTCAACAGCATACGGAAAATGCCATTGCGGCATTCAAAGAGGCCGGTATTCTTGCGGGTAATTTTTATTGGTACGGAAATAACTGGCATTATATCAGAAAATGGGATCATTTAAAAAATGCAACCAGTTTATATCCTTTATCCAAGGAACAACAAAGCGCATTGATTGCATTACAAACCACTGATTTTTCTAAGAGTGATGCAGTTATGAGCAAATGTATTTCAACCGCAATTAGTTTAGTTTGGACAGAAGAGCAAGTGCATGAAAAAGGCGCTGCTTTTCTTGCAGTATTGCAAAAAGTGGTAGCATAAGCTAAGGTTATGGCACTAGGACAATCCATGCAGCAAAGACAATTACAAAGATTGTCGCCTCAGCAAATCCAATTGATGAAATTGTTGCAAATTCCTAGTGCGCAGATTGAACAAAGAATTAAAGAAGAATTAGAGGAGAATCCAGCTTTAGAAGTGGATGTTGCCTTACTCGAGTCTGACTTTACATCTCCCGAAGAAATGAATGATGAATTGCTGCAGGACATGCATGATGATGAAGAAGCAGTACCTGTAGATGAATTTGAGATGAGTAACGAAGAGCTAAGTGAATACAGTTATGATGATGAGGTAGCAGATTATAAAACAAGAGACGATTTTTATCCCGAACTAGATAACGACAAAGTGATTCCGATTAAAGCGGAACAGAGTTTGCATGAAGTATTGATGGATCAATTAAGTATGCTCGCATTAGATGAAAGGGCATTTAAAATTGCAGAACAAATTATAGGTAGTCTAGATGACGATGGTTATTTAAGAAGAGCCATGCAGTCTATTGCAGATGATCTTGCATTCAAGCAAAGCATGTGGGTAGAGGAAAAAGAAATTGAACAAATATTAAAACAGGTCCAAGCATTTGATCCAGTTGGTATTGCGGCAAGAGACTTAAAAGAATGTTTGTTAATTCAATTACGAAGAAAAGGAGAAGGCGAATCGCCCCATTTATCGGATAGCAGAGGAAAATTATATTCTGATGATGAAGCAAGAAAAATTGCGATCCTTATTTTAGAAAAATATTTTGAAGAGTTTACCAGAAAACACTACGATAAAATTCAAAAGAGTTTACACTTAGATGAAACTGGTATGAAGGAAGTATTGCATCAGATTCTAACACTGAATCCAAAGCCAGGCGCAGAGACGAGCTATACCAATGAGGCAGAAATGTACATCATTCCAGATTTTACAGTATTGATTAACAATGGCAAATTAGAATTAACATTAAATAGCCGTAACGCACCTCCATTAGTTATAAGTGATGATTATAAGTTGATGTTGAAGGAATATGAGGGCGGAAAAAAACAAGATAAGTCTCAAAAAGAAGCAGTCTTTTTTATCAAGCAAAAAATAGATTCAGCTAAATGGTTTATCGAGATGATTCTGCAAAGACAACAGACTTTATTGTTAACGATGAACGCAATTTTAGAGTATCAGTCTGCATTCTTCTTGAGTGGTGATACCACATCCCTTCGTCCAATGATTTTAAAAGACATTGCAGAAAAAACAAACCTAGATGTTTCCACGGTGAGTAGGGTGGCCAACAGCAAGTATGTGCAAACCGAATTTGGTACTTATTTATTAAAGTATTTCTTTAGTGAATCTTTAACCACAGATAGCGGTGAAGAAGTGAGTACAAAAGAGGTGAAAGCAATCCTTAGAGAATTAATTGAAGGGGAAGATAAACTAAAGCCCCTGAGTGATGATGAGTTAACAGATCAATTGCAAGAAAAGGGGTACAATATTGCAAGAAGAACCGTTGCAAAATATAGAGAACTTTTAAATATACCAGTCGCAAGACTAAGAAAAGAATGGTAGACAATTCAACTATGGAAAATCCACAACCTAAAGTAGTCAAATATATTGCACATTTATTGTCTTATGTTTTGCATCCACTTTTTATCCCTACCTATTTTTTTCTTTTTTTAATGCAAGTTTTACCATTTGAATTTGTAGGCATTACAGAATGGCAATTAAAGATGCGTTTGTTCAGTGTGGCTTGGTTGACAGCTTTCTTTCCAGCATTTGCTGTATTCTTATTATGGAGATTAAAATTAAGCGATAGTATTTTCTTGAGAACTCAGAAGGAAAGAATTATTCCTTATGTGATTACTATGTTTTTTTATTGGTGGATGTATTATCTCAGTAGAAATTTTACAGACCAACCAATAGCTTTAAAATTCTTTTACTTAGGCATATTTGTGGCAAGTGCCATTGGTATGACGGTGAATAATTTTATGAAAGTAAGCCTGCATGCAATGGGTATCGCTGGTTTGACAACCTCTGTAATTTTGGTAAGTGTTTTTTATCCAGTGAATAATGCAGTATGGGTGCTATTGGCTATACTCTTAACAGCATTGGTCATTAGTGCAAGATTGGTTGTAAGTGATCATACTAAAAAAGAATTAATTGTAGGATTGTTGATAGGGGTGGTCACTCAGGTTGCTGCTTATTTGTGGGTGGTTTAAATTAAAACAAAGCTTATGTGGTATCGTTTAGGACAAAATATTTTAAAGTATAAAAAAACCTATTTGTTTTTTATACTCCTTAGCACAGTTGTGATGGGTTATTTTGCTGTACAAATTAAACTTAGTTATGAGTATACAAAAGCGATCCCTTCTGACAACCCTAAATTTATTGTCTATAATGAATTTGTAAAAAAATATGGTGTAGATGGCACAACAGTCGTTGTAGGTTTTAAGACAGACCAATTTTATACAAAAGATTTCTTTAATCAAGTAGATGCTTTGCATAAGACCATTAAGCAAAATACTGCTGTAGCCGAGGTGATGAGTATTCCAACTGCTTATACGATTTCAAAAGACAGCATTGATACCAAGTTCAACGCTGCTAAAATATTCCATGCACCCTATACATCGGATAGTTTACTACTAGCAGACAAGACCGTTTTTGAGAACCTGCCATTCTATCAAAATTTGTACTATAATCCCGATAGCAATAGTTATATCATGGCGATTTCTTTTATCGCCGATTCAATTAATAGTGTTTCTAGAACCAAAATCATTGGGTCGATTCAAAATGAACTAGAACGCTTTAGTCAATCTACCAAAACAGAGGTACATATAAGTGGCTTGCCTTTTATTAGAACCATCATGGCAGATCGAATTAAAAAAGAAATGCTTTGGTTTTTGATTGGATCACTGGTCTTATCAGCTATTACCTTATTACTTTTCTTTAGATCCATTTCGGCTACCATCATGAGTTTGGCTGTGGTCTTGATGGGTGTAATTTGGAGTTTAGGTACAATGGTCTTGTTGGGACAAAAGATTACTTTATTGACTGCATTGATTCCGCCATTGATTGTGGTGATTGGGATCCCAAATTGTATTTACTTTTTAAATAAGTACCATACTTCATATAGAGAGACAAATGATAAGGACAAGGCACTTGTGCAGATGGTGGGTAGGATGGGGGTTGTGACTTTATTTTGTAACATCACCGCTGCGATTGGTTTCTTTGTATTTGCATTGACCAAAAGCCCCTTACTTAAAGAATTTGGATGGGTATCTGGATTGAATATTATGATTTTATTTTTCATTAGTTTGTTTTTTATTCCTCCAGTACTTTCCTATTTACCTGCTCCAAAAGCAAAACATGTTCGTTATCTAGACAATCAATATTTAGAAAAGATATTGATTAAAATAGAACGTTGGGCATTTACCCATACGAAGTGGGTATTTGGAATCACCATCCTTGCAATCCTTATTTCATTGGTAGGCGTTCTACAAATTAAAAAAGAAGCTTTTATTGTAGACGATTTACCTAAGCAGGATAAATTATATACGGACTTAAAATGGTTTGAACAACATGCTGGTGGGGTAATGCCTTTGGAGGTATTAGTAGACACTAAAAAACCAAATGGCTTAATCAGATCTATCAAGCCTTTAGAGCAAATAGAGGAGTTCAATACTTTCTTATTAGAACAACCAGAATTAGGTAAGCCATTAGGATTATTGGAAGGTATCAAATTTGCCAAGCAAGCATTCTATGATGGAGATAGTTTATCCTATGCAGTGCCAACAGGAACAGAAATGGCATTTATTGGTCCTTATTTTGCAAGCGCTGCTCCAAAAGAGGGTGTAAAACCAACGGGGAATAATCCAGCTCAACTTTTGAATAAATTCATTGATTCAGCTAAACGCCAAACAAGAATCAGTGTCAATATGAAGGATATCGGAAGTGCTAAGCTTCCAATATTATTGCAAAAGATAGATAGTGCTTCTATTGCTATTTTTGATACAGCAAAATATAATGTGGTGATTACTGGAAGTAGTGTCACTTTTTTAGAGGGAAGTAACTTTATTGTTAAAGGTTTAGGAGAGTCCATTTTCTGGGCCTTTTTATTGATTGCAATTTGTATGATTTTCTTGTTTAGATCGTTTCCAATTTTAATTTGTTCTTTAATTCCAAATATAGTGCCCTTGTTTATCACAGCGGGTATCATGGGATGGACAGGTGTTTCTTTAAAGCCATCTACAGTATTGGTATTTAGTGTGGCATTGGGTATTGCAATAGATGTGACAATTCGTTTTTTAGTGAACTATAAGCAAGAATTACCACATTTGAATTTTCAAGTGCACACCACATTGGTGCAGACAATCAAGCATACGGGCATTAGTATTATTTATACTTCCTTGGTATTGGTAGCTGGTTTTATTATTTTCTGTTTTAGTGATTTTGGTGGGACCAAAGCATTGGGCTGGTTGACTTCTATCACTTTAGTGGTAAGTACATTGACAAACTTAATATTGCTACCAGCATTAATTAAGTCCTTTATTAAATCAAAGTAAATTTGATAATTATTATCGATAATAATTAAAGGGATGAATAAAAAAATAGCGCTTCATATTTGAAGTGCTATTTTTATTGAGTAAAGATTTAATACACTTAAAGTGCATTTCAATTCATTTTTGATAAACTAAGGAAGCAATTGCTTTAGTGTATTTTGTAGCGCACTGCCTCTTAAGTCAGTTGCAATAATTTTTCCTGTTGGGTCTAAGAGTACATTAAATGGAATACCTTGAATTTGGTAGGAATTCACAACAGTACTTTCCCATTTTTTTAAATCACTTATTTGCAACCAATTTAATTTGTCTTGTTGAACTGCTTCAAGCCAATCTTCTTTATCATCATCCAATGAAACCCCAAGAATGGTGAAATTCTTGAGCTTAAATTGTTCATAAGCAGCTACCACATTTGGATTTTCTCTTCTGCAAGGACCACACCAACTAGCCCAAAAGTCTACTAATACATATTTACCTTTCAAGCTGCTCAATGTGATGATTTTCCCTGTAGGATCTTGTAAAGCAATTTCTGGCGCCATTGAACCAACTGTAATAGCACTTGCTGGACTAGCTGCCTGAACTTGCCCACTTAAAATAGTCACAAATTCAACTAAAGGCGCTGCTTTAGTTTTTTCCGCAACCGATTTGGCCATAGCTAGTACCTTATTTATTTCCATTGATCTTAAAGCCATCCCTAACGCAAAATAAATGAGCGCTGGACTATTTGAACTGTTGATGGTATTTTCAACATGGTCATTGAGTGCTTTGATCTTTTTTTCTTTCTGTTGTTGTAAATAATAAATGGTACTGTCTTTGCCATTGCTTTGTTGCAAGTTGTCTAAAGCATATAGTGTTGAAAATAAAGAGGAATCTTTAGACCTGTAAGCTTTCATGTATTCAATCATAGCAGAACTATGTGGAGACCCTTTAACTGCATAGCTTGCGAAATTATTGGCATCTGCGTTGATCTGTATTTGCTCCTCATCATTGATAAAGCTTATATCTAATTCGTCCCCACTGCTTAATCTGTAGATGCCTTCCTGTTTTGCAATGAATTCAAAATTGTATTTTCCATTAACGTCCAATGTGATAGAGTCCAATGTAATAATTGGCTTACCGCCATATGGAATTTCTTGTAAAAGCAATGGCTTATTTGCAGCATTTTTAATGGTTCCAGAAACGCTATAACGAGCGTCTTGGTTTTTATCTTTACATCCTGGAAGAATGAAAAGTAAAACACAAAAGAATACGATGCTTAAATTTTTTATCATAAAATAAATTTCTATTTTGACATAATTACTTTTACAACCTTTGACTTTTTATTAAGAGTTACTTTTTACAACCTTTGACTTTTTATTAAGAGTTACTTTTTACAACTTTTTACTTTTATAAGAGTGACTTATTATAAGAGCGACTTGATAGTTGATAATACGAGTTCTAATTGACTCGCATCCTGACCCCCAGCCGCAGCTAAAGTTTTTTGACCACCGCCACCGCCTTTAATCAAACCTGCAATATGGGTTTTGATCAATTGTGGCGCCTCCCATTTTTTATTTGCAACCAAAGCTTCACTCATGGATATTGCTGCAAAAGCTTTTTCTCCTTCTGCACCAACTAGTAAGACCATCACCTCGCCTTGCTTTGTTTGAGTCAATAATTGCGCTGCTTTTTTATATTGATCCATCTGACTTAACTGCACTTTAAGTCCAAGGTAATGTACACCAGCTATAATTTCGAAACTATTTTGTTGTGCTTCCACCAATTCGTTCACAAGGATGGCTTCTTTACTCTCTAATGCTTTTTTGAGTTCCTTTTGTTGATTTTGTAATTGATGGATATAGCTTGATAGTTGTTCAGTTGAATAAGCGCTGATATCAATTGTAGCTTCTTTTTTATCAAGGCTTGCTGCAATGACTGCATTGGCTTCTTCTAATTGAGCAACTTGTTTTCTTAATTTATCCATTGCTTCGTTTTGAAATGCTGCTGCAGCATGTCCTACAACGGCTTCTATTCTTCTTACACCTGCAGCTACAGAGGATTCCGCCTTGAGTACAAAATGTCCTATTTCACCAGTAGTTCCTACATGTGTTCCACCACATAATTCAATGGAGTAATTTGGATCCATCACCACAACACGAACCCTGTCGCCATATTTTTCTCCAAATAAAGCCATTGCTCCAAGTGCAATAGCCTCGTCTTTAGTCATTTCATTAATCACCACAGGCACATTTTCTTTTATTTTTTCATTTACCAATTTTGTCACTGCTTCAATTTCCTCGTTGGTCATTTTTGCAAAATGAGAAAAGTCAAAACGCAATTGTTCTGCATGCACCAAACTTCCTTTTTGTGCAACATGCTTTCCCAATACTGTTCTTAAAGCGGCATGTAATAAATGAGTTGCAGAATGGTGTTGGGTCGTATGTGTCCTTAAAATTCCATCCACTTCGGCTTTTACAGTTGTACCAATAGTAGTTGGTAAACTGTCTGTAAAATGAATGAATAAGTTATTTTCTTTTTTAGTATCTGTTACTGCAAGCACAGTGCCATCTTCAAATATTAGTTGTCCCTTGTCACCCACCTGACCACCACTTTCTGCATAAAAGGGTGTGGTTGCTAATACCCATTGGTAGGCTTCTTTACCCTTTGCCTTGACACTTCTGTACTTAACAATTGGGGTAGTTGCTTCTGTTGAGGTGTAACCAATAAAAGAGGTAACTACATCTTCGCCAACTTGCATCCAGTCGCCTGTATCAATTGCTGTAGCAGCTCTACTTCTATCTTTTTGTTGTTGCATCTCTTGTTCGAAACCTGCTTCGTCAATTGAAAGTTGATTCTCGCTTGCAATCAACCTTGTTAAGTCAACTGGGAATCCGAAAGTGTCAAATAATTCAAAAACCAATTGACCTTCCACCACACTATTTTTAGCTTGCGTATGAATGATGTCATCCATGCGCTTTAATCCTTTTTCTAAGGTTCTCAAAAAGCCTTCTTCTTCCTCTTTAATTACTTTGGTTACAAATTCTAATTGTTGATTTAATTCTGGGAACACATGCTCAAATTGTTTTGCTAATAAGGGCATTAGCTGAAACAACAATGGACGCTTATAATCCAAATAAGAATAATAGTAACGTACAGCCCTTCTTAAAATTCTTCGTATCACATATCCTGCACCAGTGTTGGATGGTAATTGACCATCGGCAATCGCAAATGCAATGGCACGAATATGATCTGCTATGACACGAAAGGCAATAGCTTCTTTGCTATCGCCAAAATCGTACACCTTACCCGTGATGGAAGCAACTGCATCAATCGTTCCAGTAAAGACATCTGTATCGTAATTGCTTTTTTTATTTTGAATTGCACGAACCAATCTTTCAAATCCCATTCCAGTGTCAACATGTTTATTGGGTAAGGGTTCTAGGCTACCATCTTTTTTACGATTGTATTGCATAAACACATTGTTCCAGATTTCTATGACTTGAGGATGGTCTTTGTTGACCAAATCACGTCCAGGAATCAGTGCGATTTCTGCATCAGAGCGCATATCAATATGGATCTCACTACATGGGCCACAAGGTCCAGTATCTCCCATTTCCCAGAAATTATCTTTTTTATTTCCGTAAATTATTTTGTCCTCTGTAACCCATTTCTTCCATTCTTCTAAGGCCACAGTTGAAGGAGGTAGGTTTTCTGACGCATCCCCTTCGAATACGGATACATATAATTTATTTGGGTCTAGCTTATATACCTTGGTTAATAATTCCCAGCTCCATGCAATGGCTTCTGCTTTAAAATAATCTCCAAAACTCCAGTTTCCCAACATTTCAAACATGGTATGGTGGTAAGTATCTACACCCACTTCCTCTAAATCATTGTGTTTTCCACTGACCCTTAAACATTTTTGTGTATCCGCAACTTTTGGATACTTTGGTTTCAGGTTGCCTAAAAAATAATCCTTGAATTGGTTCATGCCCGAATTGGTAAACAATAATGTTGGGTCATTTTTTACAACGATAGGTGCCGACGGGACAATCACATGTCCTTTAGATTCAAAAAAATCTAAAAACTGCTGTCTTATTTCTGAACTCTTCATCATGGGACGTTATTTTAAGCTTTGAGCTAAATTAAAAAGCTATCTTTGTAGCGTTTCTAACAGGCTTCAAAGGTAAGCAATTGAGCCTTTTTTTGGGCCTTTAGATGGCAAATAATCATGCTACATGAAGAAAATAAAATATTTCTTTAATACACATACTTTAAGGTTCGAAAAAATCGAAGTACCCCTTAAAGTAAGGCTTTTACAAACCATTGGATTCGTCATTGCATCTGTTGCAGTGGGGGTCCTTTTTGTGGCTATTTTATTTAAATTTATTGACTCTCCAAAAGAACAGTTATTAAGACAACAAAATACTGCATACAAGGAGAGCTATGCCGTTTTGCAAGAACGCATGAAGCAATTAGAACTGCAGATGGTGGAATTAGAACAAAGAGACAATGAGGTCTATCGTTCGATATTTGAGGCAACCCCTATTCCAGATAGTGCAAGGGTAAAAGAGATGTTGGCTAAAAATGAAATTCGATTGATTCAAAGTTTATCTAATACTGCCTTGATTGAGAACATACGCAACCAATTGAATAATTTAAGTTTAAGGATGTCTTTTCAGGGCCAATCTTTTGCTGAGATTACAACGATGGTAAAGAATAAAGAAAAATTATTAAGAGCCATCCCTGCCATTCAGCCGATAAGCAATAAAAATATGAAACGTGTTGCTTCAGGATTTGGTTATCGAATTGATCCTGTCTATAAAGACTTTAGATTACACCCTGGATTAGATTTTTCTGCACCAACTGGTACTCCAATATATGCTACATCGGATGGTGTGGTTCAAATAGCAGGATTTAATACAGACGGTTATGGTAATAAAGTAGTCATCAACCATGGCTATGGTTTTCAAACTTTATATGCACATATGGTTAGGGTGAAAGCAAAAGTGGGACAGTCTGTAAAAAGAGGGGAAGTGATTGGTTATGTTGGAAGTACAGGCAAGAGTACTGGACCGCATTTGCATTATGAAGTGATTAAGCGAGGTGCTAAAGTAGATCCTGTCTATTATTTCTTTAATGATTTGACCCCTGCGCAATTTGATCGCTTATTAAAAGAAGCAGCAGCAAATAAACAAAGCTTAGACTAATGGATCCAGAAGTATTGGCCTTTTTAAATAGAATATCCAGAACCATTGGCTTTACACTGGTATGGATGGGACTTAATTCTACATTGGGGATTATGTTTGGCTACGCATTTGTAGAAGCAGAATGGCAATGGTTTAATTATTTGTATTATTTTTTCTTGATACTAAGTTCGGCAGGATATTTCTTTTTGCTTTATAAAACATGGAAAGACCCGATCGATTTTTCCCACTAAATAGTAGTGTAGTTTATTAACTACTATGGTCTAAAATAATCTTCCATTGCCCGTTTATTTTCTTAAGTAGTATAGTGTAATGTCCACTCACATTTCCGACAGATCTGGTAAGCTCCCATTTCCCAATGACACTATAATATTCTTTATTGAGGGGTTCTACGGAAATCAGTGTAAATTTTAATGTTCCCATATAGGCTTTATCCGGGTAATTCTTTTTATAGTTAGCTAAGGTTTTATTGTATCCGTAAGTCACGCCATCTTTACCCACAAACATTAAACTATCATTTTCCCAATAGCCATGCATGAATTGGTTAACATCACCTTTATTCCAAAATTCTACTTGTGCAGCTAATAACTTTAAAATTGCTTCTTTGTCATTGTTTTGTGTAAATGCATTTTGTGAAATAAATACAAGTAACAAAAAGATTATTTTCTTTCCCATGATTTTATGATTTGTTGGATTAAACTTAACTCAAAATAAGTATTTCAGCTTAATTTACATCAATGAAGTACCAACTACATTTAATTAAAGATAAAAAACTTGCGCCTTTATTAGTTCAGGCGAGTCATACAATCAAGAAAAGGAAAAATACCCCTGTTCGTTTAATGGCAAGTATCATTAGCCAGCAATTGAGTACAAAAGTGGCAGCTATTATTTTTAGTCGTTTTTTAGCTTTATTTGAGGGCAAAGAGCCTAGTTGCGAACAGGTATTAAATTGTACCAATGACCAACTTAGATCTATTGGGTTGAGTCAATCTAAAGTGCATTATATCCAAAATGTAGCTGAATTTTTTATTGCAAATAAGATCACCGATAAGCAATTATATGCGATGGAGCCAGACGCCATCATTGATTTATTAACTCAAATTAAAGGAGTAGGTAAATGGACCGTCCAAATGTTGATGTTATTTAGTCTTGGTCAAGAAGATGTCTTTGCTGTGGATGACTTAGGTATTCAACAAGCCATGATTCGTTTGTACAAAATAAAATATGAGACCAAGAAGGAATTGCATACCAAGATGTTGGCTATTTCAATTAAGTATAGACCCTATAGCAGTTATGCCTGTTTGCATTTATGGCAATGGAAAGACCAGGGCGCTATTTAGGTAAATATTTCACTGTAGTATACTAGTTCAAACTACCTGCTTGCTTTGAAAAGTGGATGTTTGATGTCATGGTAAAATGCAAATTGCCATCCAGCTTCTTGTCCTTGTTCCCACCATTTTTGTCTCCATTCCATGGCTAATTTTCCATCCATATCATACTTGGCTACAAATTTAGATTTGATTTGTTGTAATTGAGGCGCCACATCTGCACCAAAGAAAAAGATATCATTGTCTTCTTTGATCCATGCCACTTGATGATTTGGACAATGTCCACCTGTGAGCAAATAATGAATACTATCATCAATGATACCATTGTCATTACTTAGCCAAACCACTTTTGAAAAATCCGCTAAGAATTCAAACTGTTCTTTTATATAAGAGGCTGTTGGATTGTTCATTGCCAAATCAAATTCTCTTTTTTGTACATAGTAATTGGCGTATGGGAAACTTACAAAACGTTCTTTAGATATGGGATCAATATAACTCATCCCCCCAGCGTGGTCCTTATGTAAGTGACTCATAAATACTTTTGTAACTGAGCTTGGATTGATTCCAATGGCCATTAAGTTTTCGTGGATCTGCAATACCCCTTGTGCGTTCATATATCCCAAGCCAGTATCCAATAAAATGATATCCTTTTCGGTAACGACTACAAATGGTTGTATCTCCACAAGAATGCTTCCTTTGGGACGATCTTGGATCTGCTCTCTTTGAGTATCGAATGGAACAAAAACTTTGGTTTGATCAATGCTAAAACTACCTTCTGATAATGGATAAATACGCATACTGCAAAAATACAATTATCGAAGTACCATTTGCCTATCTGCATCTAATCTTAGTAAAATAAATACTAAAGCAGTAAATGTAAGTAAGGAAGAGCCACCGTAACTGATCAAAGGCAAAGGAATTCCTACTACAGGAAATAAGCCAATGGTCATGCTGATATTGACTGCGATATGAAAAAAGAAGATGCCTATAACACTATATGCGTATACCCTTGAAAAAGTACTTCTTTGTCGCTCTGCGATTCGGATTAATCTAAACAAGAAAAACAAGTACAATCCTAAAAATGTAAATGTGCCAACAAATCCAAAAGCTTCACCAATAGAAGTAAAAATGAAATCTGTATTCTGCTCTGGTACATATTTGCCCCTGGTCTGCGTTCCTTTTAAAAATCCTCTTCCCCAAAAGCCACCAGATCCTATGGCAATCTTACTTTGTTTCACATTGTAGTCGTCTGGCTTTCTACTTTTTTTCCCACTTTCAACAAAACTAGCAGTTGCTTTTGTATTTAAACCGCAGTCATACTCTTTTCCAACCATGCTATAAATTCTTGTTGTTTGATAGCATTCAAATACATTATTAAAAATATAGGGCACTGCAAAACGAACGGTGCCAACACAAACCATCCAAATACCAATAATAAATATAATGAGTTGTTTATTGCGTTTTAAACGTTTACCCAAATACAATAATAGAAGTACTGCAATGGCAGTTAAAATAATGGATAAAAGTGTGGGCTCTAATAACAAGGTTGCAATAACAAGTATCGCAAATGACAATAAAATAATCAGTATAACAGGTGGTAGACCTTCTCTATACATAGCAAATATAAATGCACTGTATACCAATGCTAAGCCTAATTCATGTTGTCCAATAGATAGTATTGCTGGTAATGCAATCATCGATCCAGCAATTAAATGGGATTTAAATTTTGTAAAATCGGTTTCTGGCCTCGAAATAAATTTAGCTAAAGCAAGTGCAGTAAAAATTTTACATAATTCGGCAGGTTGTAAATTAAATCCACCTGCAATGGGTATCCAACTTTTGGATCCATTGATTTCTTTTCCAATCAAAAAAGTGGCCAACATTAATAGAAGACCACCTGCAAATAGGATATTGGCTAAAGCTGTAAAGACCTTGCTATCCATCAATAAAATAAATACACCAACAAAGGAACAGAAAATTAAAAAAAAGAATTGTTTACTATAGCTTGTTTTGCCACTTATAAAACTAGTTGCCCAATCGGAATTAGGATTGTATTCAACCATAAAAATGGCAAGGATGCCAATACATGCCATTAGCATATATAAAACAATCACAGCAAGATCCGTTCCTTTAGAAAAATTATTATCGTATTGAGATGGCATAGTTTATGGATTGAGCTTTTTCTTTTTATCTCCATTAGGAAGCAAGCTATCCTTATTTGTTTTATCCGTATTTGGCAATGGTGCAGGAGGGGCCGTGTCCTTTGCTTTTGTTTTTTCTACACCTTCTGCTAGCATCTCCATATCCCATACATCTGATAATTCATCATTATTATACTCAATAGGTGTTAAGTAAGCAGTTTTATTATTTTGTACATACCAATTCTTAATAGCTTGAGGCATTAAGTCAACTTGAGCAAGGTTATCCGCTTTTAATTGACTTTCTGTAGTGAGGGTATCATTTAAATATTGTTCCATCAATAATCCGCCAATTGGGCCAGCCCAAGTAGATCCATATCCCGCATTTTCTACTATCACAGCAACGGCAATTTTAGGATTGTCTTTTGGTGCAAAGCAAACAAATAGGGAGTGGTTTTTACCGTGTGGATTTTGTGCTGTTCCTGTTTTAGCACAGTATTCATGACCCGGCACTTTAATGAATGCAGCTGTTCCGTATACTGTTACATCGTGCATGCCTTCCTTTATGACATCAAAATATTCCTTTGGAATTTTTGTTACTTTTTGCTTAGTTCTAAATGGGGCTAATTGTGCCGCCTCATCTTCGGTTTCAGATTCAATACTATCTACAAAATGGGGTGTATAATAATATCCTTCGTTGGCAATGAATGCCATAGAATTGGCTAATTGCAAAGGCGTTGCTGTCATTCTATCTTGACCAATTCCTAGCGTTAACATATAACAACTATTCCAATACCTTGGGTTCCCAAAGTCTTTACTGTATTGTGCAGTGTCAGGAATATTTGCTTTGTTTTCACTAGGTAGATCCACACCAAGTTTACGACCAAATCCAAATGCATTCATGTACTCTTTCCACTTCACATATCCGGCTTTTGCAGAACTGTATTTTGGATTGTCAATAGCCATTCTAAATACTTGTAAAAAATAAGAGTTACAAGAATAAGCCAATGCCAATTGTAAATTCGCAGCATGACCTGCATTATGGTGTTCACATTTTCTTGGATCACCACATGCCCCATAAGATCCAAAACAATTGTAGCCGTAATTGGGCGTGATCAAGCCCTCGTCTAATGCAATTAAGGCGCCTAAAGGTTTAAAAGTAGATCCTGGTGGATATTGTCCTTTGATCGCGCGATTGTAGATAGGTCTTGCCGTATCTAATAGCAACCTGCCAATTGTTTTTCTTCTTTGACTGCCTGTTAATAAATTTGGATTATAGCTTGGACTAGAAGCCATCGCAATGACGCCACCTGTTTTTGGATTGATTGCAACGGCACTTCCAATTTTATTTTGCAATAATTTTTCTGCAAGTTGTTGTACTTGTACATCAATGCTTGTATATAAATTTTTTCCTGCAACAGCGACTGTATCAAATTCGCCTTTTTCATATGGCCCTTGTATCTTTCCTTTATTATCTCGTAAAAAACGCTTAACACCTCTTTGACCCATCAAAACCGTTTCGTAATTTTTTTCTAATCCGATCATGCCTGCATAATCACCCATCTCATAACCTTCTGATTCATGCTCTTTTAAAAATTTCACATCCACTTCTGCTACATAACCCAAAACAAGTGCAGCAGTGTTATAAGGATAGCTTCTGATGGAACGTTCGGATAAAGAA
>Ga0208598_1000205_pt1 | contig 18738 bp, 20 predicted proteins | sample LakMenEpi22Jun12_FD_150726 | JGI IMG/M metagenome (GOLD analysis project Ga0208598, IMG submission 150726) | Freshwater microbial communities from Lake Mendota, WI - 22JUN2012 deep hole epilimnion (SPAdes) | ecosystem: Environmental > Aquatic > Freshwater > Lake > Epilimnion/Euphotic zone ... | reverse complement strand
AGCCATCATTCTGTTGATCTTGGTGATCAACGGCATCAACGTTGGCATCAGCTTCATTGCCAGGAATATTGACAATGCTTTGGTGGCTTATAAGGCGGAGGAGTTCTGGAAAATTGTTGCGATCTACGCCTTCTGTCTGGTGTTGGCCCTGCCCATACGCGCGATTCAAAGCTACCTCGTGCCGAAATTAGGTCTGCTTTGGCGGCAATGGCTGACGGGCAAGTTGATCCATAATTATCTTTCCGACCGCGCCTATTATGTCCTTAATCCCAATGATGAAACACTTGAGGAAATCGATAACCCGGACCAGCGAATTTCACAAGATACGGACAGTTTTACGGCCCAGAGTCTTGGGTTCACCGTTGGTGTGTTTGAGGCTCTTCTTACCTTTTTCAGTTTTATCATCGTCCTTTGGACCATCAGCGGCAGGTTGGCTCTAGTTCTTCTTGCCTATTCCGTCATTGGCACGACTTTGATTGTAATAGCCGGTCGCAAGCTTGTTTATTTGCGCAACCAGCAGCTCAAGCTTGAGGCTAACTTCCGTTATGGATTGGTTCATATTCGTGACAACGCGGAAGCGATCGCTTTTTACAAGGGCGAGCAGGTGGAACTGGATGAGGCAGAGCGGAGGCTCGGTGGTGCCATCCGCAACTTCGATCGTCTGATCATCTGGGAGGCCATGATCAGCGTGATCCAGCGTTCCTACGACTATTTCTCACGCTTTCTTCCCTGGCTGGTGATTGCCCCCCTCTACTTTTCCAAGGCAGTCGATTTCGGCGTCTTTGGTCAGGCGGGGATTGCCTTTTCCCAGGTGTTTTTCTCGGTCAGTTTTATTGTCAATAATATTGAGCAGCTGGCCCAGTTTTCGGCCTCCATCAGCCGTCTGGAGGCCTTTCAAAGCAAGGTCAATGCCATCAGTTCTGAAGCGGTTCAAGAGGTTGACGCGGCTCCGGTCGCCCTGGCTTCAGCTCCAGCTTTGGATGCGATTGTGGTGAAGGATGTGGATCTGGTGCCGCCCCGCAGCCAGCGCACCCTCATCCGCGATCTGAACCTGACGGTGGACCACCAGCAGCGGTTGCTGGTGGTAGGCCCCTCGGGATGCGGCAAAACATCCTTTCTCCGGCTTCTCAGTGGCCTCTGGCCCGCCGCCGAGGGGACTGTGCAACGCCCCCCCACCTCGGAGCTGATGTTCATTCCCCAGAAGCCCTACATGCTGCTGGGCAGCCTGCGGGAACAGCTCTGCTATCCCCAGCCCCCCGAGCGCTTCAGCGACTCCCAGTTGCGCCACGCCCTCGAGGAGGTGCGTCTGCCGGAGCTGGTGAGCCGCTATCCCGATCTGGGGGTCAAGGAGGATTGGCCCAGGCTCCTCTCCCTGGGGGAGCAGCAGCGTCTGGCCTTCGCCCGCCTGCTGCTCAATGCTCCCCGGTTCGTGGTGCTGGATGAGGCCACCAGTGCCCTGGATGTGGCCACGGAGAAGCGGCTGTATGAGTTGCTTGTGGCCCGGGATCTGGCCTTTGTGAGTGTGGGCCATCGCCCCACCCTCACGGCCTATCACAACACCGTCCTGGAACTGGATGGTACCGGCGCCTGGCGGCTGTTGCCCGCTGAAGGCTATAGCTTTTCCGTGAGCTCTTGAACCTTCTTTCCCCCGCCTTGTCCTCCCCCCAGTCCCCTGAATCTCCAGCAGTGCCCTCCGGGGCCCAGGCCCTCGCCCAGCCTCCACTCACCAGTGCCACCACAGGCGACCCACCGGCCTTCGGCTGGAGCGCCTATGCGGAGCGGGTGAATGGACGCTTCGCCATGATGGGTTTTGCCGCTGTGGTGCTCATCGAGCTCCTCAGCCACGACACCTTTCTGCATTGGGCGGGCCTGGTGCCGTGATGAAAAGATGGGCGTTCAGGGCACCTGAATCAGGTCGACTTGCACCCGCCCATCGCGACTGACCTCCACGGCTATCTCTCGACCATCAGCCCGAAGGGCGGCCCGCCTGGGGACCCCGGCGGGAGCCATGGGGATGATCTCCGTGCTCAGTAACCCCCGACGATAGAGCACCAGTTCGGTTCGACCGGCCACCTGGCGCACCACCGCCAGCCGCTCCCCTGCCCCATCCACGCCCACACTCAGGGGCAAGGCATCCGGCCGGTTCAGCCCGGGAAGGGGCACCGGTCGCTGGCGCTCCACATCCACCAGCTCCACCTGGTCCCGTCCGTTTCTGTTGGCAATGACCGCCAGCCATAGCCCCGAGAGGCTGGGCTCCCGGTGGCTTCCCTGCTGAACCAACTGACCGTTCAGGGCGCCCATCGGCAGGGGCATGGGCCCCATGCAGCCGGAAAGAAGCACGGCTAACCCTGCCCCTATTCCTAAACCCATGGCCCGATGATCCGTCCTGTTCATCGGTTCTCCATCGGGGTAGCAGGGCCCCGGATGGCCTCGGCTGGCGGGAGATCCGGTTCCAGCACGCTGGAGAGTTCAAAGAGCTGCACCTGGGGACGGCCCTGCACCACCGTGGCGATCGCCAGCCGGCGCCCATCCGGAGCCAGGCTCAGGCGTTCAGGCTCCAAACCGACAGGGAGTTGGAGCCGATGGAGCCGACCGCTGGCCCGATCCTCCACCACGACCTGCCTCCTTGGGCCCTGCTGCACCACCAGGGCCACATAGCGGCCGTTCCAGCTCAGAGAAGGGGAGCGGTGGGGCGTCAGACCCCGCAGGTTGGGCAGGGGAACCCTGCGGCCGGAGGGTTGCTCCTGAAGCAGCAGGGTGGGGCTTCCGTCCCGGAGCAGGAGGGTGGCCAGCCATTGCCCATCGCCGCTGAGGGCCGGTTCCTGCCGGTCCGTGTCCTGGCCGAACACTCCGGTGGGCCCTGCGGAGCGACGGGCCTGCCAGGGAACGCTCGAGCAGGCCTGGATGGCCCAACACAGGCCGATCAGAACGGGAAGGAGCCTCAGACGTCGGGCTGAAGTCTGGGGATTGGATCGATGGGGCGGGTGGTCAGTCGTCGAAGCGGGACGAATTGTCACGGGGGGAGGGGGATCCCTCAGCGGGTCGGTTGCTCGCCATTCCTGGCCCGTTGGCAGGGCCACTGGCCGGAGGGCGGGTGGAGGGGTTGATCGGGCTGAATTCCGCATCACTCAGCCCATCCGCTGCGGCACGATCGCCCCTTGCGCTCCGGCCCATGGGGCTTCCCTGGGGCATCCCCGAAGGACCGAGGCCGCCTGCGGCGGGCCGCTGCTCCATCTCGGTGGGGGAACCGGGGCGTCTGCTGCCTGGCATGGGCCGACTGCCCCGGCGGCTGGTTCCCATGTCCTCCTTGTCCTTCCGCCTGGCGCCAAAGTCGATCGCGGCTGAGCGGCCACTGCTGGCGCGATAGGCACTGGGGTTGGGCTGGGAACGATCCTGCGGGCCGGAATCTTCAGCTTCCCAATCTTCGCGGTAGCCCATGCGGCTGGCTGCCCGCTCGGGAATGGCCGCCCGGCTGGAGCGTCGGGGGCGGTAGAAATCGTCCTCTTCTTCCTCCCTGGATCGGATGCGTCTGCGCAGGGGTTCAGGTTCGCTCAATCGGTCCGGGCCGTCCCATGCCCCTGGGCCCATGCCCCCGCGGGGCCGGAAGGGAGTCGGTTCCTCATCTTCGAAAAAGGTGGAGCGCCGGGCTTGCTCGGTGGTGATCCCCCGGAGCCGCACGCTTTCGTAGGCGAAGAACACCGTGGTTCCGGCCAACAGGAATTGGCCAAACTGGAGGATCGGATCGAGCCGCCAACCCTGGAAAAACAGGATGCCTCCGCACAACAGGCCGATGGCGGCAAAAAACACGTCGTAATCACGGGCCAGCGCAGGTTTGAAGCTCCTCATGAAATAGAGGAAGGCACCGCCCACGGCCAGGACGATGCCAACGATGCTGGCCCAGTTCAGGCTGGCATTAACCAAGGGGGACTCTCTTGCTGATTAACCCACTCTAAGGAATCTCACAACAGAGGCTTGGTTGATCGGAAGCTGCCTTAGCGAAGAGTGAGATTCAGAGGCGACGGTCGACCCGGTCGTTTTGGCTGATGAAGACCAGAGCCAGGGCAATCGGGACGACCACGATCACCGCACCCCAGAACAGGCTGCTCAGGAAATTGGACAGGGAGGGGGTCATGGGCGAAGCAATTTGCTGGGATGGATCTTAGGCAGGAGGCTGGAGTCTCTAGGCTTTTTCCCATCTGCTTTGAGCTTTTGTGATGGCGTCTCCAGGCCTGCTTTCAGGGGCCCATCTGGCCCTGGCCCTCGGGTTGGCGGCCTGGACCCTGCTCTTCCTTGCCCGCCTGGTGCTCACCTGGTACCCCCAGCTTGATCCCAACCAGGGCAAGCTTCGCTGGCTGGGGGCGCTCACTGAGCCCTTGTTGGGCCCAACCCGTGCCTTGATTCAGCCCATCGGCGGAGTGGATGTGAGCCCCGTGATCTGGGTGGGCCTGGTGAGCCTGGCCCGGGAACTGCTGGTGGGCCAGCAGGGCCTCCTGACCCAGGCGCTTCGTCAGGCCCAGCTGGCCGCCCTCAGCTGAGGGGCAGCATCTTGTCTTCCACAAATTTGGTGTACACCTGGCCGTTCAGGAATTCGGGCCGCTCCAGCAAGGCCAGGTGGAATTCGATGGTGGTGGGAATGCCGGTCACGGCCCATTCCGACAGGGCGCGACGCAGTCGTCGCAAGGCCAGCTCCCGGGTGGGGGCCCAGACGATCAACTTGCCGATGAGAGAGTCGTAAAAGGGAGGGATGTCGTACCCGGTATACACGTGACTGTCCACACGCACGCCCGGGCCTCCGGGCGGCAGCCAGCCTGTGATCTTTCCTGGGGATGGCCGGAAATTCTGGCGTGGATCCTCGGCGTTGATCCGGCACTCAATGGCATGGCCCTGCAGGCGCACCTCCTCCTGGGCCACACTGATGGGTTCTCCGCCGGCGATCCGCAGCTGTTCCGCGATCAGGTCGAGTCCCGTGACCATCTCCGTGACCGGATGCTCCACTTGGATGCGGGTGTTCATCTCCATGAAATAGAAGCCGCCGGAGCGATCGAGCAGGAATTCCACCGTGCCTGCCCCCTCGTAGGCGATGCTGCGAGCCGCCGCCGTCGCCGCAGCCCCCATGCGCTCCCGCACCAGCGGGTCTAGTCCCGGACTGGGGGCCTCCTCCAGGAGCTTTTGATGGCGCCGCTGGATGGAGCAGTCCCGCTCCCCAAGGTGCACCACGTTGCCGAAGCGATCGGCGAGCACCTGCACCTCCACATGGCGGGGGCGGTCGATGAATTTCTCCATGTAGAGCCCAGGGTTGCCAAAGGCTGCTTCTGCCTCCCCCTGGGCTGCCTTGAAGAGCCCCTCCAACTGGTCGGCTGAGGGCACCAGGCGCATGCCCCGGCCTCCTCCACCGGCTGTGGCCTTGATCATCACCGGGAACCCCATGCGCTGCGCCTGGTCCATGGCGTCCTCCACCGACTCCAGCAACCCTTCACTGCCGGGGATGGTGGGCACACCCACCTGTTGCATGGTGCGTTTGGCCGTGGCCTTATCCCCCATGGCCAGGATCGCCTCCGGGGAGGGACCCACAAAGGTCAGGCCGTGGTCGCGGCAGATCTCCGCAAAGGCGGCACTCTCCGCCAGAAACCCATAGCCCGGATGGATGGCATCCGCCCCTCTGGAGGTGGCAGCCGCCAGGATGTTGGGAATGTTGAGATAGCTGCGGCTGCTGGGCGCGTCGCCGACACAGACCGCCTCATCCGCCAGCTGCACATGGAGCGCATTGCGATCCACCGTGCTGTGGACGGCGACGGTGGCAATCCCGAGCTCCCTGCAGCTGCGCAGGATGCGCAGGGCGATTTCCCCTCGGTTGGCGATCAGCAGCTTGCCGATGGGCATCCGCGCCTGGGCAATGGGATCGGAGATATGGACTGTATCAGCGCACACTGGGCACCCCTGGCGCATCCCAGCGCCGAGCTATGGGTATATTGCTGAGGTGCTTTCAGCACTTGCTGGAAGTCCCACCCGGACGTGCAGGCTTTCCTGCCGGCCATCTCCTGCGGATGTGGTGGAATTGGTAGACACGCACGTTTGAGGGGCGTGTGGCTTCGGCCTTGCGAGTTCAAGTCTCGCCATCCGCACTATCTTCTTTTCCCTTCGTCACGTCGCTTGATCCCCCCTCCACTGGATGGGTCACCCACGGTGTCCACCGCGGATCCAGCCAGGCCCCGTGCCAGAGGATCTGCAGCCGTTTCCATTGGAGGGCTTCCAGTCCCCCATAGGGTTTCCAGGGCTTCCACCAGTTCGGAAACGGCCATCGTGCTCGTGAGCAATGGTCCCGGGGAATTGAGCACCTGGGTGCGCCCCCTGGCGGAACGCTTGCATGCCCTGCAGTCCCTACGGCCGCTGAGCAAGGAATCCCCCTGCAGCCTCCAGCTCGTGCTGGTGCCCTGCCCTAATGCCACCGGGCAGGAACACGAGGTGGCTCGCTCCTGGGGCCTGTTCGAGCGGGTGGTGCCGGCACGACGCTTCTGGTGGCTGTTGCTCCGTCCCCGTCGCCATGGCTTCTGGCCTCGCCAGGGGGTGGTGGTGTTTCTGGGGGGCGACCAGTTTTGGACTGTGCTTCTCTCCGCCCGACTCCGTTATCGCCACCTCACCTATGCCGAATGGGTCGCCCGCTGGCCCCGTTGGAATGATCGGGTGGCCTTGATGGGCGCGGCGGCTGCCTCCCGCCTCACTCCCCGGTGGCGGGGTCGCGCCGAGGTGGTGGGCGACCTGATGGCCGATCTCCCCGATCAGGCCCGTCAGTCGGAGCCCCTGGCATCAGGGGGGGCCTGGGTGGCATTGTTGCCCGGGTCGAAGCGGGCGAAGCTGCAGGTGGGGGTGCCGTTCTTGTTGGCCACGGCCGATCGTCTCGCTCGCCTCCAGCCCAACGTCCGCTTTCTGCTCCCGGTGGCGCCCACCACCTCCCCTCGGGAACTCCTGGCCTATGGCAGCCACACCAACCCCCTTGCCCCCAGCTACCTGAGCGGGGATCCCCAGCTGGAGCACTCCGTTTCCGGAGCGTTGCTGCTGCGCACTCCTGCAGGCACCCCCATCCACTTGGAAACGGGCCACCCCGCCCATGGCCCCCTGAGCCAGTGCGCCCTGGCCCTCACCACCGTTGGGGCCAACACCGCCGAACTGGGGGCACTGGGCGTGCCCATGATCGTGCTGGTTCCCACCCAGCATCTCCACTTGATGCAGGCCTGGGATGGGGGCCTGGGGATCCTGGCCCGCCTGCCGCTCCTACGCCGGCTCCTGGGGGTGGCCCTGACAGCCTGGCGCATGCGCCATCGCGGCTTTCTGGCCTGGCCTAACATTTCAGCTGGACGCCTGGTGGTGCCTGAGCGGGTGGGGGCCATCACCCCGGAGGAGATTGCCGCTGAGGCGGCCGATTGGCTGGCCCAGCCTGCGCGGCTGGAGGGAGTCCGCGCGGATCTGCGCACGCTCAGGGGTCAGCCGGGAGCGGTGGAGGCTGTCGCCAGGATGGTGCTGGGTCTGGCTTTGACCAGCGATTCCCCCCAGCGCCATGTCCCCCAGGAGGACGGATGAAACGGGTTCTCTTTGTTTGTCACGATGCCAGCCGCACGGGGGCGCCCCTGATGCTCTTTTGGTTGCTGCGTGGGCTGTTGGCCCATCAAGCCGTGGAAGCCCATGTGGCGATCCTGCGGGATGGGCCGTTGCGGGACGACTTTGAGGCCCTTTGCCCAACAGAAACCTGGCGCCCGTTCCAACCGACCCCATGGCAGCAACGGCTGGTGGCCAAGGTCAGCAGACGACCCCTCTCGGTCGATCCCGACGCCTGGCTGGCCGAGATCGTGGAGCGGGTTCGGCCTGATGTTCTGTATCTCAACACCCTCGTGGTGGGCTATGCGCTCGGGCGCCTTGCGCCCCAACACGTGCCTCCCGCCGTGATCAGTCATGTCCACGAGCTTGAGCCCAGCCTGGCCATGCTTTCCAAGCCTGAGCTGGTGGAGCGGCAGCTGGCCTTGAGCACCCTGGTGATTGCTTGCGCCGAGCCTGTGCGGACCTATCTGGTGTCTCGCCACCATGTCGCCCCTGAGCGCTGTGCCCTGTTGCCGGAGGGATTTCCTCTCGCCATGGCCCAGCCCCTTGAGGCCAGCACGTTCGACCCCCAGACCAGGGCTGTGGTGAACGCCATGGTTGAGGAAAAGGAAAAGGGAGCCTTTCTGTTTGGTTGTTTAGGCAACCCCATCTCCCGCAAGGGGGTCGATCTGTTTCCCTTGCTCCTGCGGGAGTGCGTCGATCTCTTCGGCGAGCTCCCCTTCCGGGGGGTCTGGGTGGGTTGTGGCGAGGGTTCTGCGGCCCATGCCAGCTTGCTCTGGGATCTCAACCGGCTTGGCCTTGAGGAACGGGCCCTCGTGCTTCCCGGGCTTCCGAAGGGCCCTGCGGCCATTGCCCAACTCGATGTGTTCACCCTCCTCTCCCGGGAAGATCCCTTTCCCATCGTGGTTCTGGAGGCCGGTGCCCAGGGCATCCCAACGATTTGCTTCCAGGGCTCGGGGGGCATTCCGGATCTGGCCCGTCGGGAGGCCGTGGTGGCCGTGCCGTATCTCGATCTCAAGGCGTTTGCCAGAGAGCTCCACCATCTGGCCCGCCAGCCCGAGGAGCGCAGACGCCTGGGCCAGCGATGTCACGACATCGTGCTGGCAGAGCACACGGTGGAGCACTTGGTGCCCCAGCTGGAGCGCCTCATCGGGATCTGATCGACAGGCCCAGGTTGCTTATGGTGGATTCATTGCCCCCATGTTCCAACACGTGACGCAGGATCCCCCCACGGCACCGGAATCCGCTTGCGGCTTGCCCAGTGGCCTACCCCATTCGCGGGACGAAGCTGCCTGGAGGGAGCGTCTGACCCCAGAACAATTCAGGATCACCCGCCAGGGGGGGACGGAGAGGGCCTTTACCGGCGCCTACTGGAACCAAAAGGAGTCGGGGATGTATCGCTGCGTCTGCTGCGGCACCAACCTGTTCAGCTCCTCCACCAAGTTTGATTCCGGCACGGGCTGGCCCAGCTTCTGGGAGGGTGCGGCCCAAGGGGCGATCACCACGGTGGTGGACAGTTCCCATGGCATGGTGCGCACGGAGATTCGCTGTGCCAACTGTGACGCCCACCTCGGCCATGTCTTCAACGATGGCCCCAGGCCCACCGGGTTGCGCTACTGCGTGAACTCCGCCTCCCTCGCCTTTCAACCGGCGGGCGAGCCCTAGCTGTGCTCCCGCAGGAACTGGATCGCACCTTGCAGTTCTTCTGCGAAGCGATCAACTTCCTCTGGAGTGGTGGTGAAGCCGAGGCTGGCCCGCGCCGTTGCTGCCAGGCCGTAGTGCCGATGCAGGGGCTGGGTGCAGTGGTGGCCGCTTCGGATACAGATGCCGGTGGAATCGAGCAGGGCGGAGATGTCGTGGGCATGCAGACCCTCCACGCTGAAGGCAGCCAGGGCGCCGCGGTGGGGCTGTTGCTCGGGGGTTGGACCAAGGATGCGCACCCCTTCGATGGCCTGGAGCCTCTGGAAGAGCTGGCGGGTGAGCTCCTGCTCCCAGGCATGAATTCTCTCGATCCCCAGGGTCTGCAGGTAGTCGATGGCGGCTCCCATGCCAATCGCCTCTCCGATCGCCGGAGTTCCGGCCTCGAATTTGTGGGGGAGGTCGGCCCAGGTGCTGTGGTCGAGAAACACCTCGTGAATCATTTCGCCACCCCCGAGGAAGGGAGGCATGGATTCGAGCACCTCTTCCCGGCCCCACAGGAAGCCCATGCCCGTTGGGCCACAGAGCTTGTGGGACGATCCCACCAGAAAGTCGCAGCCCAGCTCTGCCACATTCACCCTCTGGTGGGGCAGGCTCTGGCAGGCATCCACCAGCAGCATTGCACCAGTTGCTCGCACGGCCGGTGCAAGCTGGGCGATGGGGTTGAGGCATCCCAGGGTGTTGCTCACATGCACCAGGCTCACCAACCGGGTGCGCCCGTTGAGCTGGGCGTGAAAATCATCCAGATCCAGTTCGCCGGTGGGGGTGAGGCCCACGTGACGCAGGACACAGCCCGTGCGTTGGGCTAGTTGCTGCCAGGGCACCAGATTGCTGTGGTGCTCCATCACGGACAGGAGCACTTCATCGCCCGGGCAGAGGGTCTGATCCCCCCAGCTGCGGGCCACCAGGTTGATGGCCTCACTGGCGTTGCGGGTGTAGACGATCTCGTGGGACCGGCGGGCACCGACAAAACAGGCCACCTTCTCGCGGGCGGCTTCGAAGCCTTCCGTTGCCCTGGTGCTCAGCTGGTGCGCCCCGCGATGCACGTTGGCGTTGTCATGGCTGTAGTAGTGATGGAGTGCTTCGAGCACCTGCCGGGGCTTCTGGCTGGTGGCGGCGTAGTCCAGGTAGATGAGGGGCTGTCCCAGACAGGCCGTCTGGTCCAACAGGGGAAAGTCGGGCCGGGTGAGGACGGCGAGATTCTCGGGGGGCAAGGCGGCGGAAGATGGGGCTGCCAGGGGAGGGTTGGAGGCCAGGGTCATGGTTGGATGGCCTCCTCCAGGAGAGAAGCCAGCGGGTCCCACACCCCAGCGGCTGCGGGCAAGTCAGCCAGGACCTCCTGGCAGAAGCTCCGCAGCAGCAGGCGGGAGGCCTGGGGGGCAGCGATCCCCCGACTCTGCAGGTAGAACATTTCGTCATCCTGCAGCCGGCTGATGGTGGCCCCATGGGTGCAGCGCACATCGTCGGCCACGATCTCCAGTTCCGGTTTGGTGTCAATCCGGGCCCGATCGGAGAGGAGCAGGCTGCGGCTGAGTTGGGAGGCATCGGTGCGCTGGCCCAGGCGAGGCACCTGGATGCAGCCGTTGAACACACTGCGCCCGGCTTCCTCGGCGATCACCTTATGCACTTGATTGAGCTTGCCTTCCGGCCCCGCGAAGCACACCCGGCTGTGGGTGTCGGCGATCTGCCCATCCCGCACCCAGTGCAATCCCCTCAGCTGGGTGGTGGCTTCCCCCGCGCCCTGGAGAATCACGGGTTCCTGCCGCGAGAGGCCCCACCCCCAACTCACACTCGTTTGGGAGTAGTGGCTGCCAGGGGCCTGGCTCACAGCCGTGGCAGCCAGCAGGACACTGCTCGGGGCGCCTTGGGCCACCAGGGCGTGGTGGAGGCGGGCCTGCTTCTCCAGATGAATCTCGATCCCGATGCTGGTGAGGCTCGGCCCACTGGCGCGGTGCACCTGGAGCAGTTCGAGGGACGCACCCTCCTCCACGACCAGAAGGAGCCGGTGGGGTTGGACCCCGGAGCGCTGGGCCGTATCGCTCACCACTTCCAGGCAGGTACTGACCCCTGGGCGGATCCGCAGGGCGATCACCTCGTGGGCCAGACCATGGTTCAACTGGTTGATCCAATGGCGCTCCATTCCCGTTTCGCCAAGCACTCGTCCGAGGTGGGAGGAGAGATCAGGCCCGGTCAAGGGCTCGATGCCGGTGGGCCACTCCTTGGGCCCACCCTCGGGCCAGACGTCCAGGGGCAGGCGCCAGGTGTGGGCTGCAGGCGCTGGAAGAGCGGGCTGGTGGGCGGGTGCTGGATCCAGGGACCGCGGCGGGATCTGGGTCAGCAGGGAAAGGTCGGTGAACCTCCAGGCTTCCTCCCGACGGCCCGGCAGACCTGTGAGGGCCCGAGCCGACTCCGAGATTTTAGAGGGGGCCGCAAAGGCCTCCAGGAGGGCCTCCATCCAGGGCGTTCCCGGATGGACTGGGGCCTGGCTGGAGAGGGGCGAGAGGGTGGGCATCAGCTCATCTCCACCGCCGTGGCGGACGGGAGCCGGGCCAGTTCCTCATCCACCCAGTCATAGCCCCTGCTCTCCAGCTCAAGGGCCAGCTCTTTCCCACCGGTGCGCAGGATGCGGCCAGCGGCCATCACATGCACAAAGTCGGGCGTGATGGCCTCCAAAAGGCGCTGGTAATGGGTGATCAGCAGGGTGGCGTTATTGGGACCCGCGAGTTGGGACACGCCACCGGCCACAATCCGCAGCGCATCGATGTCGAGGCCGGAATCGGTTTCATCCAGGATGGCCACCACGGGGCTGAGCAGGGCCATCTGCAAGATCTCGTTGCGCTTCTTCTCCCCTCCCGAAAACCCTTCATTCACGCTGCGATCCAGAAAGGCCGGATCCATTTGCACCACCTGGAGCCGTTCCCGCACCAGATCCTCAAAGCTGAAGGTGTCCAGCTCTTCCTCCCCTCGCTGCTGCCGACGGGCGTTGGTGGCCACCCGCAGGAACTCGAGGTTGCTCACCCCTGGAATTTCCACGGGGTATTGAAAGCCCAAAAACACCCCTTTGCGGGCCCGCTCCTCTGGGGAAAGACTGAGCAGGTCTTGCCCCTCAAAGCTCGCACTGCCGGCCGTCACGGTGTAAGCAGGGTGACCGGCGAGAATCTTGGAGAGGGTGCTTTTGCCGCTCCCATTGCGCCCCATCAGGGCATGGATCTCCCCGGCTCGGATGGTGAGGTTGACACCATGCAGGATCGGTTGCTTGTCGATCCGGGCGTGGAGATCCTTGATCTCGAGCAGGATGGGGGCATCGGGACGGATCACGGCAATCTCAGAGGGGCTTGAAGAACAAAGGGAACGGACGGGGGGACGCTTGAGGGGTTAACCGACGGAACCTTCCAGCTTGAGGGCCAGAAGCTTGTCCGCTTCGGCGGCAAATTCCATGGGCAATTGGTTGAACACATCCCGGCAGAACCCGCTGACCATCATGGAGACGGCTTCTTCCACAGCAATGCCTCGGCTTTGTAGGTAGAAGAGCTGCTCTTCGGAGATGCGGCAGGTGCTGGCTTCATGTTCCACATCGGCCTCAGGCTGCTGGGAACGGATGTAGGGATGGGTATTGGCCGCAGCCTGGTCGCCGATCAGCATGGAATCGCATTGGCTGAAGTTGCGGGCTCCCTTGGCCTTCGCTCCGATCTGAACCAGCCCCCGATAGGTGTTGGAAGACGACCCGGCACTGATCCCTTTGCTCACGATGGTGGATCGGCTGCCAGGGCCCACATGGATCATTTTCGTGCCCGTATCGGCCTGTTGCCGGTTGTTGGTGAGGGCAACGGAGTAAAACTCCCCCACGGAATCCGCTCCCTGAAGCACACAACTCGGATATTTCCAGGTGATGGCCGAGCCGGTCTCCACCTGGGTCCAGCTGATGCGACTGCGCTGGCCGCGGCAGTGGCCTCGTTTGGTAACGAAGTTGTAGATACCGCCCACGCCATTGGCGTCACCGGCATACCAGTTCTGCACCGTGGAATATTTGATGGAGGCATCATCGAGGGTGACCAATTCCACCACGGCCGCGTGGAGTTGGTTGGTATCAAACATGGGGGCGGTGCAGCCTTCGAGGTAACTCACGGAAGATCCCTCTTCGGCAATGATCAATGTGCGTTCAAACTGACCCGTATCCCCTGAATTGATGCGGAAGTAAGTTGAAAGTTCCATTGGGCATTCCACGCCCTTGGGGATGAAAACAAAGGAACCATCACTGAATACGGCGGAGTTCAGGGTGGCGAAAAAGTTGTCATTGATCGGCACCACGCTTCCAAGATACTTTTCAACAAGATCTGGATGTTCACGAACCGCCTCACTGATGGAGCAAAAGATGACTCCGTGTTCTGAAAGTTTCTCCTTAAACGTTGTAGCAATGGAAACGCTGTCAAAAACGGCGTCAACGGCCACATTCGAGAGCCGCTTTTGCTCGCTTAGAGGAATGCCAAGCTTCTCAAAAGTTTCCAGCAGCTTTGGATCTACCTCATCCAAGCTGGCTTTCTTGCTGCTCTGTTTCGGAGCGGCGTGATAAATGATGTCTTGGTAATTAATTGCTGGGTGGCCAAGGGCAGCCCAGTTAGGCTCTTCCATCGTGAGCCAGTGCTCATAGGCCCGCAGTCGAAATTTCAGCAAAAACTCAGGTTCTTCTTTGAGGGCTGAGATCCGGCGGACCACATCCTCGCTGAGTCCTTTGCTGAACTTCTCGGTTTCAATGTCAGTTACAAAGCCATACTTGTAGGGCGTTGCAACCAGGCTTTCGAGGCTAGTACTTGTCATGGATGGCGGCGTGAATTAGCCACTGGCATTGGCTTTGATTTCATCGATGCTGATCGTTTGACGTTCCCCCTTGAAGGGATTGTCTTCCGTGAGAAAGAGCATGCAGTGGCATTCCTTGCGCTCGCGCATCGGGACGCAGGGGCAGTTCCAAAAGGCCTGAGCCACCTCGGCTTCCTTGTCTTCGTAGTGCCGGCAAGGGCAGAGGGCGCCACCGAGTTCATCCTTGTGGCGGGCCAGCCCCTCCAGTACCACCGCTGTAACACCGAGATCGCTGCAGAAATAGGTGCCCGTGCGCTGGGCATAGGTTTCTGCAAACTTCCGGATCACTTCCAGGCTGCCGCTCTCTGCGGCCGGGCTGGAACCGGCTGCGGCCTCACCGGTGGAGGCGGACGACAGGGAATCGGAAGAGGTCACGGCTGTCTTGGAGGGCTGGAGGACGAAGGAGGGTCGGGGGGGTCCGGAAGGTTCGGAGAAAAGGCCCGATCAAAAGGAGTTGTGGTTTACGAAAGGAAAAGGTTTCGTATTTGCCAGAGCCTAGGGCATTCCCGGCTGGGTTCGGTCCTGCCCATTGTGTCTTGTCTCCGGCGCAGCTGCTTTTGTTTCCCCAATTGCCTTGCGCCCGTGGCATCGTGTGGGAGCGGTTGCGTGCAAGAAACCGCATTCCTTCCATGAGCCTTCCCCACCCTCCCCAATCCCCTCCTCGGCCTACCCAGCCAGGCCCTGGGATGGGTGGCCACCCTCTCCCTGCCTCAGCGTCTGCTCCCTTGCCCACCCGCGATGGTGTGCTCGCCGTCCTGCTGCGTCAGGGAGAAGCCACCGCCGCCGAGCTCGCCGAGATCCTGAGCGTGTCTGTTCAGGCCATGCGTCGCCACCTGAGAAGTCTGGAAGACGACGCCCTGGTGGAGGCCAGTGCCTCAGCCGCTGGTCCAGGACGTCCTACCAACCACTGGCGCCTCACGTCCCAGGGACAGGAGCGCTTTGGCGACGGGAGTGAAACCTTCGCCCTGGACCTGCTCCACTCCATGGCCGCCCATCTGCCGCCGGAGACGATCGCCACTCTCATGGCCCAGCAGGCCGAAGAGAAGTCTCGGCACTATCGACACCAGATTGGATCGGGCCCCCTGGAAGACCGGCTGGAGCGTCTCACCGAATTGCGCCGTGCTGAGGGCTATGTGGCCGATCTGTCCCCCGATCCATCCCAGGACGACGCCTCCCCCGGTGCCTGGACGATCCGGGAGCACCACTGCTCCGTCGTGCGCATCGCTGAAGAATTTCCCCAGGTCTGCGACCAGGAGCTCCAGCTCCTGCGCCTCACCTTTCCGGACTGTCAGATCGAGCGGGTGCAATGGCGGCTTCAGGAGGGCCACTCCTGTGGATTCCGGCTCCAGCCTCGCCTCCCCAGGCTGGCCCAACCAGCCCTCCCCTAGTGGTGCTCACTCCAGAGGATCTGGATCTGCTGGAGGGCTCCCTGCTCCCGGCTCTGGAACGCCACTACCTGCGCCTGTTGGCCCATGGGCTGCGCACCTTCCAGGTTATGGCGGCTTCCACGCCCGACCCCGAGCGGCTCCCTGACCGACAGACGATCGAGAACTGGGCGGCCGAGCAGGCCCCCTTGGCCGACGACCCGGCCTTCCGTGAGGCCTTTCTGGAGCAACTGAGCCACCTGGTGGATCCGCTGGAGGAGATTGCCGTCCGTTGCGGCCAGTCGGCCCTCACCCTGGAGCTGGCCCAACTGGTGTGCTGGGCCAGGGAGCAAGCGGACGCCCGCCTCAATTCCCCAGTCCAGCCACCAGGGTGACTCCTGCCGTTGCGGCCAAGGCCGCCATCAGACCCCTGGCCCCTGGCCGGTCTCCCTCCAGGTGGGCAAAGGGGAGGGCCATCACCGGTGAGGTGGAGAGCAGCGCCACCGCCAGTCCTCCGGGCAGTCCTGCCAGTGCCATTTGCTGCAGCAGGATCCCCAGGTTGGTGCCCAGAAGGGTTGCCACCCCCATGGAGGGCCATGGCAAGGTGCGCCACCTGCGCTGGTCCAGCACCCCTGCCAGCTGGCTCAGCCCCGGCGCGAGCACCAGCGACGCGGCCCCCAGCCGCACCGTGGCGGCCAGCAGGGTGGGCACCTCCCCGGTGCGCAAGGCCGACCGGGCCAGCAAGGCACCGGCACTGCCGCAGGCCATTGCCGCCAGGGCCAGGGCGAGCCCGGCCCAGGGGGGGGACGGGGAGCCCTGTTCCTCGCGGTCGGGTGTCTGATGGGCCACCAACGCCACCGCCAGGCCGATCAGGCCGATCCCCAGCCATTGGGGGGGATGGAGGCGCTCCCCAAGGGTCACCAGGCCGGCCAGGGCCGTGACGGCCGGCCCCCCCGCCGTGAGGGTGAGGCTGCGGCGCGTGCCCAAACGCCTGAGGGCGCCGAAGAAGAGACTGTCCCCCCAGGCGATCCCCACCACCCCGCTCAAGGCCAGCAGCAGCAGGGCCTGCCCCTGCCCTGGGGGCCACTGCACAACCGCCAGGAAGGGGAGCTGCACAAGAAAGGCCAGCAGGGTCTTGCAGAGATTCAGCTGATTGGCCGTCAGGGTGCCAGGGATCCTGCGCCAGAGCAGGGTGGCCAGGGTCCAGCAGAAGGCTCCAGCCAGGGCCGCCGCGGCGCTGGTGGCCCCTGAGGGGGTCGCAGGGGAGAGCAATCCCGTCACAGACCTGGCACAAGTCCCCAGTGGGGGCGCGGCCCTGCGATCATCGCTTGAGAACCCTTGCCTGGGTGGCACCAATGGAGGAATCGATCCGGGATGCGCTCGGTTTTTTCCAGCTGAGCTGTGGCCGCTGGCGCTCCCGCCGCAGCAGTCACCATCTGCTGCATCGCCGCGCCGAACCTGGTGGCTCCTTCATCGAGGTGGTGGAGCTCGCCGCCGATGACCCCCGTCTGGTGGGGATCGCTTCCCTCCATGGCCAGGATCCTGCGGGGTTGGTGGGGGGATGCCGGGTGCGCTGGAGTGGGGTGATGGCCTGGGATCAGGAGGGGGAATCCCACGAGGGAGAGAGCGTGTTCGGGCTCATCCCCACCGATGGACTGGGGCGGGAAGGCCTCCTGCTGAGAGATCGGGGCTATGCCGAAACCGCCCCCGTGGCAGGCCACTTCCGCATGGATGGGGAGGATGCCCTGGTGCTCAGCACCGATTACGAAACCATGAGCAGCGTCGAACGGTTTGCCTTTGCGGGGCCGGATGTGCGGATTCGCGTGAGCACGGTGGAAGGGCTCTCCAACACGGCTTCCTTCTGCATCGAAACCCGGATTGTCGAGCCGGCCGTTGACGCCCCTCCCATCGATGCGCGTCCGGAAGACTCCCGCCACCCTCTCGCCCTGCTGGGCTGGTGAGGGGAGAAAAAGCTGAGAGAGAACGTTACGGACTGTGAGTCCTGGTGGAATCGGCCAGGAGCCCGCAGGGCCATACTTCTACGATCCCCTCCGACGGATGCCTGACAGCGCGTGGCTCTACCCCTTCTCAACTACGCCCCCACCACTCAAAACTCCAGGGTCAGCCCCTTCCGCGTTGGCTCTGACGAAGATCCAAGGGCGGCCTCCATGGACAAGGCCATGGACCGTGAAGATCAGAACTTTGTGATCGAGTCGGCCTACAGGCAAATCTTTTTCCATGCCTTCAAGGTGGATCGCGATCGCACCCTGGAGAGCCAGTTGCGGGATGGCCAGATCACGGTGCGGGATTTCATCCGCTCCCTCTGTCTCTCCGACACCTTCAATCGCAGCTTCTACAACCTCAACAGCAACTACAAGGTGGCTCGCCACCTGGTGGAGAAGCTGCTGGGCCGTCCCACCCATGGCAAGTCCGAGGAAATCGCCTGGTCTGCCGTGCTGATGACCCGGGGTGTGAAGGGCATGGTCGACGACATCCTGAATTCCGAGGAATATCTGGCCGCCTTCGGTTACGACACGGTTCCCTACCACCGCAACCGGGTGGTGGGCTCCAGGCAGGTGGGAGAAACCCCCTTCAACATCACCTCCCCTCGCTACGACGCCTACTACAGGGGCATCCTGGGCTTCCCGCAGATCGTTTACACCGGTACGGCCCGGGCCTTCCCCGAGCGTGCCCAGCAGCGTCGTGGGGGTTATCCGGAGGACTACCTGGCCTGGGTGCGCGCCCTGCCGGCCATGCGCAGCACCGGTGGCGTGGCCACTGGAAACACGGGCATGGACTATCTGGCCAAGGTGCCCTACAGGAGCATCGGTCGCTGAGGGCTGAGCAAAAAGCCCTTTTCCAGCAAGAGGTTTCGCGCTGTTACAGCCGGCCATGGCCGGTGCCCTGAAGGGCTCAAGCCGTCAGTGGTTGCTGACGGCTTCCATGTTTCGAGGCTCAACTTCGTCTGGATCCTTCAGACTGATCCCAAACGAAATCTTGAGCTGTGAGCAACGCGCTGTCCTCTCTGGCCCTCTTGACGCTGCGTCAGCTCCGTCACATTGCCAGCGGTCTCGGCGTGACCCTCTACAGCCGCAAATCCAAGGAAGAGCTGATGGAAGCCATCACTCTCCGCCAGGACGAACCCGGGTTCAATCTGGCCGCCATCGAAGCGGAGATGGCCCCAGCGCCGAGGCCAGCGCAGGAGACGCGGGTGGTGTTTCTACCCCGGGAT
>Ga0208598_1000202_pt1 | contig 19139 bp, 39 predicted proteins | sample LakMenEpi22Jun12_FD_150726 | JGI IMG/M metagenome (GOLD analysis project Ga0208598, IMG submission 150726) | Freshwater microbial communities from Lake Mendota, WI - 22JUN2012 deep hole epilimnion (SPAdes) | ecosystem: Environmental > Aquatic > Freshwater > Lake > Epilimnion/Euphotic zone ... | reverse complement strand
AATTCAAAATCAATAAATATCTTTCCAATTCCTATAATAAACAAAGCCCCTTTATCCGTGTAAGTATATGGGCATCTTTTCAATACCATTGAAACTTGACAAATAATGTCTATTTGTGTTGCATCAAAATTCATTTCTCCCCTCCTTTCTTTTCACACTCACAAACACTCACACAAAAGAAAAACTTTGTCAAGGGGTCAACACACACATAGCCAAAAGCATCCCTTCCACATTTACACCTAATTTGTTCAAAATGTATATCCTCCATAGTTACCGGAAAGTCCGCCAACTCTAAACACCTATTTATAGCCCCTTCTTTTGTGTTCTCTGTGTACACTTTACCCCAAATCTTGGTGTATTGTTCTTTCATCTCTTTTAGTTGCTCAGAAAAGAAATTCTGTATCTTATTATTGTTCTGCATAGTAGTAAATTGTTGTTTTAGTTTTGTAGTAAATTGTTGTTTTTGTTTTTGGTGTTATTTCAATTTTCATATTGTGATTTTTCCAAATGTTTGAAGTTTGCAAGTATTCAGATACCCAAAATTCACAACTTTGTAAATCTGCAAATTCTAAATCTGCCGAAAATCTATAAACTTCTGTTTGTTCTTGTATCTCAAAAAAATCAATGTTGTATTTCATACTCTTATTAATTTACTTTTACCAACTGCCCCCCAATATGTTCATATTGAGTAACTACAAAGGGGTTATAATTTGGAACTTTAAGGGCATTAATTGCCTCCCAATCAAAAACAATCTTATCAAATCTATTTTCTTGTCCTTTTGTCTTTATTGCCTCCACTATTTCTGAAATAGGTTTTTCAAAATAGGGCTTTAATTGTTCCCAATCAGTTCCACAATAAATTACTTGTGCTTTTGCTGAAACTTTAGACATTGTTAAAATTTGCATATAGAAAAATTCTATTTGTTGGGGTGTGAATAGTTTGAAAATTTCGGGTTGTTTCAAAAAATTGATACTTCTTTGCATTGCTTTTTCTCCATTGAAATCTGAAATCCAACTTTTACAATGTCCATTCTCATCATTTCCCAAAATCATAACATCATAATAAGTTGATTTTTTTGGGTTGTTTTCTTTTCCTGTTTTCGGGTTGATGGTTTGAGAACAATGTCTAAATCCGTGTTTTGGTGAAAACTCCAAATAATCTGTTTTTGTTGTTTTCTCTCTGAAACCATAGGGATAATCTTTTGAGATTACTTTTTCAGTTGTCGGGATAAAATTGATTTTGTTTTCCATAGTTTTATATTTTGTTTTCTTATTTGTTGATTCAAAGATACTGCAACTTTTCATATTTGCAAATTATTTTCAAATTATTTTCAAATTTATTTGTGAATGACCAAAAACTTTTGTGAATGAACATTTAACAACTCAAAAATCAACATTTAACAAATTGTGGATAAACTTGTTAACAACTTGCAAAAATTTTTCTTGCAACTTTCAAAATACTATCTATATATTTGCAATATGGAAAACACAAAATATCAATACAAGACATTAAAAGTAGAAACAAAACAAGAATACAAAGAAGCCCAAAAACTTCTTTTGTCGGGTTGGGTTGTTTTGAACTTTTTACCCTTTTCAAATCTTGTTCAATTCTGTAAATCTATCTAAAATGACACTACCAAACAGGACACCCGAACAACTACACAACCAATCCGGTCAATTATTAATGCGGTGTTATGAAACTTCAAACGGAGTTAATTGTAATGGATATGTACCACAAAGAAGCAATTCACCGGACTATCTCAGAGCAAAAAGAAAAGCCCTAAAAATTGCAAAGCAATATCAAGACACCCCTTTATATCTACACATAAAAAATTTCCTATAATATGAACACCACGGACACCCAAATCAATGCTATTATGTCGGCAATTTCCGAAATAGTAGCAAACGCTGAGAACACCGACAATCTCACAAAAATGGACAAGTTAACGCAGGATTCTGCTAAAATTATGGTCAAAGAACTGCATTTGTGCATTTTACGGCACACCTACAGGGTAGACAACATACGCCACAATTTTGATGAAATGGAGGAATTGTTATGACCCACTCTACTACGTTGGAAGAAATCATTTTCAAGTTCAAAACCCAAAGGGAAGAATCAGTTAACGCTATGACAAAGGTTATTTTCGGTCAGATTATCGTAGTGCTTGAAAGTTACAAGCCGGTAGAAAGGGAGAAAATAGAAAAAGCATTTGAACACGGAGTTGGGGAAGGCATTGATGACCCTGAAAGACCATTAACAGGCAAAGAATACTTTGAATTACGTTATGGAAAAGAATAAACAATATACAGCAGTAGATTTCATTTACGATGAATTAAAAAAATATGTCAGATATGACAATCGTAATGCGGTAGAAACATTTGACAGAATTTTTGAACAAGCCAAAGAAAAATACCAAGACGAAATGGAATCTTCAATAATTGAAATATGTGCTGAAAAATCAACGTCAGAGTCATATAAATATGCCGATGGATATTCACAGGGTTGGGAAGCGGCATTGAAAATGGTAAAATGGAAAATAGATAATGAATTAAGATACAAACACAATGAGCAACGATAAAGCACTCAAACTATTACAAGACGGGGCAAACCAAGCCGAACAACAAATGATTCACGCAATGAGCAAAGATGAATTTGTATTCGCAGCAGGTCAATACTCCGCAATGGCAGCCGTTTTTGTTATGGTAACAAATGGCATCAGTTCACAAATGGCATCACTTGCCATTAACGATAGAATCGACAATATAGCAAAAAACAAATATGGAAAAGGTTACTAAAGAACCCACGAAACACATCACCCAACAATGGGTAAAGTTAGAACACTATGAAGCGTTTGTAAAATGCTCAAAGTTCAGACCGGATTTTTCGGTTAAAATCACAGAATTGGACAAAGACGATAGCGGTTTACTTGTTCATTGCAGAATGACATTCACCAACGTTGGAAGAAATCTGTATATGCAGCGGGTTATCCACTTTATCTGCACATCGTTAACAGAGTACCAAACAGAACACACACCTTTGTAAACTTAAACACTATGGAAAACAAAACAGAAAACACAGAAGTAGAAAAATTTATAGATGCGTACAACAAATGGCTTGAAAGCAGACCAAAATCAGAAAACCTTGATTTTGTGGAATTTCACGCACTTAGCATTTTGCTTAAAGAAGAAGAAGATGGTTTGTCAGTAAGAAACGTTATTGGAGGTCATATCCGAAATCTGATACCAAAAAACGTTTTGCAAATGTATAAACACATAGAACAGCAGGTACAGCCAAACGCTATGGAACAAATTAAAAGAGCCCTAAAAGAAAATTAAACAATTAAAAAACCCTTAAAAATACATATTATGGAAAATCAAATTATCCCCACAGAAAATGCAGCCGTATCGGTTGCCTCACAAATCACCAACTTTGCTGAATTGGTAGCACTAAGCACCGCTTTGGAAAAGATGGAACAGGTACTTACGTTGACTGCTGAGTACATTGAACTTGAAAAACCTGCTGAATCATTCCGTGGTATCTACATTGGTACACAGACGATGCACATTACCGACAAGGTAACAGGTGAAGAAAAGTCAATGGATGCAGTTCGTTTCCTCATCAACAAACAGGTGTTCATTAATGCCGGTGTTGTATTGGTGAATGAAATCAAGAGAGCAGCAGTAACGATTGGTACACCTGTAGAAATTACTTATCTTCGCAAAGAGGGTAATACAAAAATCTACCAAGTTACTTTGTTAGGTTAATGAAATTGGGGTAGTGGTAAAACGCTACCCCTTTTTTTCTCAACTTTGGTGGGGAATACAACGATGGCAAAACAGAAAAAAACCAACATAGTAAAGAGGATAACAGCCAAAAGCGGTCAGATTTACTATTTCAAGAATGGTAAACGTATCTCAGAGAAAAAGGGTGCAAGTGAATTTGTAAAGACATTCTTTTCACAAATTGACCCTACCAAACTATCCCCGAAAGAAGTACAATCGTACAGGGGTAAACTTGCAGCAGAGCAAGGAAAATCAAAACTCAAAAAAGAAGCATCAAGCAGATTACGTTTTAAGGGTCGGTTTGTTCCAACCTACTTGCAGCGATTACTGATTGAACAAAAACTGATAGACCCAAAAGAAAGAGAAATCAGAAGGGAATACACAGAAATTAAAAGTTATGGGGATTTTCTGAAAGAGATTAAAGACCTTGTACCAAAGACGGCTTTCTTACGTCAATCTGAATGGGCATTGCCCTCAGAAAAAAGAAGCAGAACAACGTTTGAGAGTGTAATTGATATTGCAGACACCATAAACACAGACCCATTATTTTCAACCTTACGTTTGGTTGTAATAAATGAAAAGGGCAAAATCATCACAGACAGAGTAAAGGCATTAGAGGCGATACGAGATTGGGAAATAAAACAGATTGAAGAAATACAACAAGCCGGTGGAAATCCTGCTTACACAAGATTCAGCCACTACGGAAAAATCAACGTAGAAGATGGCACATTGACAATAAACTTAAATGATTCAGACGAGGACACCAACTTCAGTTAAATGATACGATACGAAAGAGATTCCATTGCATTAAAGAATTACGTTAAGTTCCTAAGAGATAACAAAAAGTCCTTTGTTGTCAGACACGGAACTTATACTACTGCCGTTGAAACGCAACACGGCAAAAACAAATATGAAACACACCAATTTTCAGATAGGGTTTTCATAGCAGCCCAAATGATACGTAAGGATGTTGTCAACTCAGAGATGGGAAAGCGAATAATGGAACTACCCCACGAAAAAATCAATTTTGGGCATCATCAGAAGTTAGAACCATTCAAAGCGGACGAGGTATTAAACATTGACATTTCCGGTGCTTACGCTACTTGCCTGTATGTAAATGGGCTTATTACTGATAAGACATTCAAGTACCTAAAGAAACTCAGAAAGGAAGAACGTTTGCCTTCTGTTGGTATGTTGGCAAGGAGTGCCTGTTTATGGAAATACAAAGATGGAGAGTGTGTTGATATTATCGTAGAGAGGTCACAAACTGCACAGGTATTCTATTATCTGATTGAGGAAATCAATTACGTAATGCGGTCTATTCAATGGGAATTGGGAAAGCATTTTTACTTTTATTGGGTTGATGGTGTTTTCTTTGCAAAAGACACCCCCAAGCGATTAATCACAAATGTGGAAAACTTGTTGATAAGTAAGAATTACCTGTATAAATATGAAGAAGTCAAGAATTTCAAATTGACCAAGAACAAACAAGGGGTGTATACGATTGATATGGTTAAGAATGGAGAGGTTAAAAAATATCAGTTTCAAGACACCAACAACGGCAAAGAGGTAGCAAACTATTTAATGCAAATAAGTAATGGCGAAAAACGTAAGAATTGAACTCACAGCAGAAGAATTAATCACAATTCGTGATAACTGCCCCAATGATTTTATGAATATGATTATTGCTAACGAATGGATGAAAGGAATGTACACCAATGATTGGGAACAAAATGAACGTTTGCAGATTGTGAGATTGTTTTTTAATAAAAGGAAACCGGCTGCAAAATCAGAAGTGAAAACCGATAAATTAGGACAAACGAAATTGTTATGAAAAACAAATCAAAACATAGATTTTTTTTTACTAATTACAAAGGTGAAAATAAACCCGAAATACATTTGTCTACAGGTGATAGAATGTGCGTTGTAATTAACAAAGATTATATAACACAATTATATTGGGTTGTTGATTTCAAGTCGTTATTGGCAGAAGTAAGAATGATTATTAACATATACGAAACTAAAGGAACTATTTATTAATTATGAATCAGCAAACATCAATACAATGGCTATTTGAGCAGTTCTACAACAACGAAGGAATGATAACCACTAAGCAACTGAAAATTGCAGAACAAATGAACCAAAAAGAAATTGCCAAAGCGTTTGATGATGGTGAATGTAATTACTTTTATTCACGCAAAACAGGCAATGATTTTGCAGATGGTCAAGAATACTTTAACGAACTTTACGGAGAAGAACAATTATGAAATTCTATAAAAAGAAACCCGCTAAATCAAAAACTATAACTTTGGAAAAACTTTATGGCATACAAACCGACAAAAAGACAACTACTGAACGCACAAAAACTTGGTGTGATGATAGTCCCATCGTCCAACTTAAGGAAGAAAATAGACGTTTACAGGAATGGGAAGAAAATCTCTGAAATAGGGGCTACCGGTTACTTAGATTATGACGGATATATACGTACAGAAGGTTTGAAGGTTGCCAATGAAAGAAGGCGATTGTATAAAATAAGGCACGAAAAGGATAGACACCGCAAAGGCACGGCAGGGTATTACGCTGATAAAATTCTTTGGTAATTGATTATATTTGAACTATGGCTACGTTTTTAGGTTCAATAAGTTCAGCAGATGGCAGAATAACCAAAATCTCCAAATTGAAAAAAGGAGATATTTTTCGCAAAGTTGGCGGAAAGGCAGAATTGGTTTACGATGGTAAAGTCCGTTCCTATTCTAGATATGGCGATTACAAAGGTTATGCCTTTAGTTGGCATCACTATTTTGATACCAACAGAGTTGGTGAAACACGCCAAGATATTAACGTTCAAGTTGATTTTACTTTTTAATTATGTCAGTATTCATCGGCTCAACAACAACAGCACAACGTAACTGCTTATCAAAGGAGTTTAAGAAGTTGTATGCTAAAAAGACGTTTATTCCCCGAAAGCAAAAAATTGCCATTGCCCTGAATACTTGTAACGTTGGGATTAAGGGGGTTAAATCTGAAAAATACAAAGAGTTTCCTGTTGTGTTTGTAGATGGTAAAGCAACCATTAGAGATGGTCGAAAGGTTGTCGCTACAATTATTGATAGGGAAGCATTTTTCAAGAAAAACAAAATCAATTCAACGTATAGTAAAAAATACCCTTTTTCATTGAATATGAATGCAGGTATGAGAGAGTGTGAAACACTTGAGGAGTGCTTGTATTACGTTGACAAATACAAATAAACTATTTACTATATTTGAACTATATGAAACACAAGTTCGCTAAATACAAAGACAACCTAAGTGCTGACGATAGTTATATCTATTCTTACAACACCAAAGTTGCAAAGATTGACCACAAAAACAAAGTAGTAGTACCATTGGGGTATTGGAGTGTTACCACTTCAAAACACATCAATTACGCTGCTGCACAAATGGGATATAAAAAATTGTAATATATAAAACTATGAGCATCGTAAAAAAGAAAGACAAAAACGATAAGCCCTATTTCATCAATACCTCTACAGGTAAAAGGGTTTCTGAAGCATCGTACAAAAGGGCAAAAGCAGCCCCTTTAGCAAAATCAAAAGCACGTAAAGGAAAACCATCTGAAAGAGTTTGCTCAATCTTTGGTCGTGAATTGAAGCGTGAGGAAACCTCAGCAGCAGGTCGTGGTTTGCGTAAGTGCCGTTAATACAAAATCAGTTGATTTGATTTAATAGGAGTGGTGTCCAAACGGAAAAGGGGGTCTAAAAAGCCCCCTTTTTTTATGAACTGATAGCAGTTCTTATGGTATGCCACCAATTACGTTTTTATTCTACATCATCAAGCAGACCTGCTTTATCACACCAATCGTATTTGTCTGAGTAATCAAGCCCCGACCTTTCTCTAAGGTCATCGTGAATTTCCAATAGTTCGTTAAAAGCCCTTCTCAATTTGTGGTATCGTGAAAACATTTCTTTGTTTTCAACTTCCAATTTTATCAGTTTATCGCTGAGTAATATATTTTCGTTTGCCATCATCTGTGCTATTCTTTGTTCGTTTGTCGGAATCATCTTTGGAGAATACATTGAAGTCGTGATTTAGGTGGTTGATATAAAAATCCATCGCTTTTCTCTGAATATCTTGAATACTTAACCCTTTCCTATTTGCCCATTTCCGTGCTTCAAGATACAAAGGAGTGGGGTACGATACCATACATTTGTTGTCATATTTGGTTTTTACCCCTGTTTTTTGCTTGTCCATTTGCTATAAAATTGCTATAAAACATTTCAAAACTAATCAAAACACCCCTTCCAAACAACTTATTTTTTTTGCTCTATATTTGTCATAATGGATAAGCGATTAAAAAGCATATTGCAATTAGGGGGTGCATTTGTAGCATACAGAATGTACAAACTCTATGAATTGGGGGAAAACGTTATCTATAAACCTGTAGGCATCAAGTTTATCAGAGGCGGTTCAATCAATGATTTCATTGTACGTATTAAGATGGAATTGCTGAATCCTACCAATACAAGTGTGAAAATGAGGGGTATTGATGGAAGATTAATCGTCAACAACCAAGTCATTGGGTCATTTGCTTCAATCCCTTTTACCATTAAAGGCGGTATCAGTTACTTTGACCTTGATTTCAAAATAGATTCACAAAATGCAGGTATCACATTGATTCAGGCGTTGTTGAAAAAGACCCTTCCGGTGTTTATTGTGGATATGAACAAACGCCTGTTGTTTTTCTCAATCAATGAGAAATTCGCTATCAATCCTAACACTATTCCAACTGACGATTCAATAGTATTAAAATGAGCCAACCTGCATTTCAAGGAATAGACGTGGTGTATAAATCACAAGCCGATAACAAAGATATTCGGGATTTGCTTGTTAACCTTGTACCACAGGCGAAAGCCCAAATGAAAGAGTTTTCCAAAACTTTCAGAGGTCGCAACAACAAAGAAACCTGCAAGAAAATCTTTGACTACATCAAAAACAACTTTACTTACGTTGCTGATGGCGGTGAACAGATTATCAAATTGCCTTCTGCACTTTTGAAAAAGCGTGTAGGGGATTGCAAGTCCTATTCCCTGTTCACGGCTTCTATATTGGAAAACCTAAAAATACCCTATAAATTTGTGTACACATCGTACAATAGTAATCCTATTCCCCAACACGTTTATGTAGTTACTGAGGATGGGTGTATTATTGATGCGGTGTACGGCATTTTTAACAAAGAGAAAAAACCAACTTACAGATATACACAAGATATGAACGTTAGATATATGGCAGGGATTGGCTGTGATTGCAACAACACTATGGGTGCTGTTGACTTGAAGGCATCGTTGCAAAAAGCAAAAGCAAAAGTACAAACTGCGGTAAAGAAAACAGGTGCTTCACTTGTTACAGGTTCTTTGGCAGGTGGTCGTTTGCTGTTCTTGACTATGGTTAAGAAAAACTTGGACGGATTCGCTACCAAACTGCAAAAGGTTGACACCAACAAACTCAAAACTTCTTGGGAGAAAGCCGGTGGAAACTATGCTACGTTGGTATCTGCTATTAAAGAAGGTGCAAGTAAACCTGCCAAGAAGGTAGGTTTCTTGGGTAAACTCAAATCAGCGTTTGCTAAAAAGGGAATTAGAGGTATCGGTGCAACTTCAGATGCAGAGATTCAAGCAACCATCGTTGCCTTGTCTACTGCATTGGGAACTGCGATTGCCCCTGCTGCAGGTACTGCTGCCGGTGCTTCTGTAGGTGCTGTTTTGGCTCAACTTTATCCTGTTGTTGCTGATATGGTACGTCAGACCCCTAGTTCTGAAATGACAGACGGAAATTTGATTGCTACTGACATCAGTTCTGAGATTACAGACCTTGAAAGTGGTGCAACATCAACGTCATTTGATTTCTCATCATTGCTACCTTGGATTGCCGTTGGAGGTGCAGTTTACTATTTCGCAACAAGAAACAATTAAAAAAACAATTTATATGGTACTTGGTGCAATAAACCCGATTAGCGTTAGTGTTATTAAAGACAGAATAACCACTACCGCAGCAAATCCTGCTAAAATTCAAACCTTTGCTACGCAAACTGAGCAAGTGGTTGACCCTTCAAAGGGTGTTTCTCCCATCGTAACACAAAAAACAGACATTATGGAAACTTTGAAAAAATACGCACCTTACATCATTGGTGCAGTTGTACTTTACTACGTAATTAGCAAAAAATAAAAAAAACACATAAATTTGAACATTATGAATTTACTATCTAAAGAAGTATTGATTGGTGCTGCATCGTTGGGTGCAGGTGCAGTCGCTGCAAAAGTGGTTCAGAACAAAGTTGTACCTATGGTACTTCCTACCGCTTCTGAGAACGTTAAAAACCTTATCACCTTGGGTATTGGTATTTTTACCCCTACCATCGTTAAAGGTTCAGTTGGAACAGGTTTGGGTGCAGGTATGATTGCTACCTCAGTAGCAGGATTGGTTGACCCCTTCTTGAAATCAGCAGGAATCACCGGTTACGGCGAAGGTTATATGGGTGAAGTATTGATGGGTGAAGATATTAGTGCAAATGCACCTTTGATGGGTGCTGTTGACACTTTCACAGCCCCTTCAACTGATTTCACCGGTGCTGATGCAGGTGAAATGGACTATTAATCGTTAAAAAAATACGAAATCATAAGTATAAAAACTAAAAACTAAAAATATGAATAGTGTAGTAGCAGAAAAAAAGTTTATCCAAGAGCGTTTGGGTATTCCTTACGAGAACCTTTCTCAATCTTACTTGCGTGCTGAAACTCAGTTGAGCAACCTTAGCACTTACAATTTCTACTTGCAGCGTGGTCAAGTTGCCGCCCCATTGGTAACTGAGCAGTTGTTGGAGTTGAATGACCAATTCGTTATTACGCACTTCCGTGTGTCTTTGCGTTACATCGACCCTACCACTACCGCTGCCCCAACCGCTACTGAGCAGTTGTCTGCACAGCAGTACTTGTATGCTGACCCAACCGTATTCACTTCTACAAGTGCTAACGCCAAGTCAATCTACAATGGTAACTTGTCTTTCATCATTGACAGAAAGCAGTTCTTACCTGCTTTCCCAACTAACGCTTTCTACCGCGTTCCTACCACTCAAAGTGGTGCTTTCTTGGCAACTGCCGGAACTACAGGAACTCCTGCTGCTACCTTCACAGGTAACACCGGTGTGAATGGTTACGACAATGGTTTGTTCGGTTTCTACGTAAGTGAGCCAACCTTGATTGATGGTCGTCAAACTTTGGACATTTCTTTGAACTTGGGTGCTTCTGTAAGCATCGCAACTATCGGAACTGACCCAATGGTTTACGCTACCCTTGAAACTCGTGGTTACTTGGTAGTAAACAGCAAGTCCTAATCTGATTTGTTTTCCATAGAAAGACCCCTTGCGTAAGTGAGGGGTTTTTTTGTTATATTTGTTTTGTTAAAAACCTTAAAAATGAATAATCTTATCATCAAACGTTCTCAGTTAATTGAAGCCCAATTCACAGGAACACCGGCTGCAGGTAAAAAGTATCAATTTACCGAAATTCCCAACATTTCAAGAAACAATATTATCGTATACGGCTTTGAGGCGTTTACGGCTACTCAGTTGGCTACGACCCCAAACAACAATACGGTTGTTGCTGCATCAACTTCTGACCAATTAGTGGTTACGTTGATTGACAATGACAACAAAGAAAGAATTTATCAGTTGCCATATTACACCGCTATTCGTTCATTGAACGGAGGTTTTGTATTGATGGTGAAACCTTTCATTTTGAACTTGACTCGTTCTTACGTTCAGATTACCAACACCACAGGCATCAATGCCAATGAGGTTGCTTCTTTGAACTTGTACTACTCAATCATCGGGGAGGATTAATCAATGGCTGCCGTAGTTTCACCTATTATCAATTATTTCCTTAAGAACAATCTCTGTAAGGACTATACTGCCATTGAGGGTGAAATGAGTACGTTAGTTACTTTGAACTTCCCGAACACAGGAAACTATCAACAAGCGTATTATTTCGCTTCTCAAACAATGTTGGATGGGCAGAACTGCACCATTACTGCGTTAGAGATAGTACCAAGTACAGAGTTGGTTACTTTGCCAACAGGACAGACAAACGTAGATTCATCAATTTTGCCTAATGGTGTTTTGTATGTGAGCAATCTGAAAAGACAGATTATCGCACAAATCCCTTTGACTACTTTGGTTAGAACAAACAATAACGGGAAGCCCACTTATGTTTGGTTCAATGACCAAGTGTGGCAGAACTGCTACGTTGAATTTACTTCAACCGGTTTCACAACCACAACCACACCTTTGACATTCAGGGTGTATTACGTAAACAAACAGAAGAACTAATATGAGTATTTCCTCCTTAAACTTTATTTTTAGCCAATTTGAAACTGAAAAGTATCGCTATTTCGGCATTTATGACGAAGATGGCGATTTGGTGTTTTCTCAGAATGACTTGATTGATGCTGATAGGGCGTTAACCAAGTTGAGAAGTTTTTTCAGAGATAATCAAGGGTACTTTACTATCCGTGTTTTCAACAAAAAATTGGCGAATACCAATAATTTGGTTGCAAGAGATAATAGTACCATTGCTAAATATAACGTTGAGGTAAATGCACCTGTTCTTCCACAGGGCGTTAATGGGTTAACAGGAATGGGTGGTAATCCAATGTTACCACCCGATGACCCAAGAAGTAACGCACCAAATATGTTTCAGTTGCTTGGGCAGATGAGCCAAGTAGAGCAGCAGATGAAATTGATGGAGAAAGACCACCAACACTATCGTGAGATGAAAGAACTGCAAGACCGCATCGCTAAGATGGAGGAAGAGCAGGGAAAATCACGTGGTATGGGTGCTATTGTTGACCGATTGGGAGAGCAATTTTCAGACCCTTCAGTATTGTTGGGTTTAATAAGTGGGGTTTCTCAGTTGTTCAATAAAAAATCAGAACCTGTGATGCCAATGCACGGAATCAGAAACGATGAAATGATGCCGATGAATGGGGTTGATGAACAAGTTATCAACAACATATCAACACGTAGAGAAAAAATGGTTGGTGCTGTTAATTTCTTGATGCAGCACGACAAAGATTTTCCCGAAAACATTTCACGATTGGCTGAATTGGCAAAAAACAAACCTGCTATTTATTCAATGGCAGTTTCTTACCTAAATAATTTGTAAAAAATGAGTATCGCACAAACCGCTATATTGGCTTCCGCACTCAAAGGTGGTGGAAGTAGCACTCCAAAATCACAGCCAACGTCTTTCTCAGAGAGCATTGCACAGAAACCCATCCAATGGCTTATCGTTGGGGGTGTTGTTGCTTATGCCGTTTCTAAGATTGTTGGCAAAGTCGTAAAAACCGCAGGGGAACGTTCACAGGAAACTGCTGAAACTACCACAAGTTCAGACAATCCTTGGAGTTACAAGGCGTTTTTATCTCAAAATATCCCTGCCGGTACTAATTTGTTGACTGCTGCAAAATCTTATGCAGAGGCGAAAAAGGTGTATGATTCACTCAATACATATTTTGTTGATGATGCGGACATCGTTGTAGGTGTATTTGCTGCCCTGCCTTCAAAAGTACAGGTTGCACAGGTAGTTCAAGCATTTGAAACTTACTACAAACGTAATATGCTTCAATACTTGCAAGAAGGTAAAAAGACCTTTGATTTTGGAAGTGGTGGATTATCAGATGCCCTGTATACAAGAATCATTGAAAACGTTAAAAGAAAGCCCAAATTTTAAGATATGAATAAGAATTTAATCATAGGTGCAGCCCTTGTTGGTGGTGGTGCTTATTATGCGTATAAAAAAGGTTGGTTTGGAAAAGCAAAAAGCGGGGTAACTCCTGCTGATTTGGCTTCACCTGCTGCCACAGATGCAGCGATAAAGACCGAACAGAAAGTAATTGCTGATAAAAAGGTAACTGCTGCCAAAGTTGCAACTGCTGTTGCCCAAGCAACTACCATCATTAACGCAAACTCTTTCAAAGGTAAAGTTGCTTATATCCAATCTGATTTGGGTGTGGCTGTTGATGGCATTGCAGGAAACCAAACAAATATGGCTTATAACGCCAAATATGGTTTGGACAAGGGTAATATCTCAGAGGCAAACGTTGACTACTACAAAAGCAAAGTACAGCAAGGTTTGACATTGGCAAAACAGAGTTCTGTTGCCAAACAAAGCACAGGTGTTGCCATCGTAAATGCCTTGAAAAATGGCGGTACTATCCGTTTTATCAAATCTGTAAATGCTCAGAACTTTGTGCTGAATAAAGCGACAAACTCTTACGTTGCTACCGGCACAAATTTGTTGTTTAATAGCGGTGCTGTTTTGAGTAGTGGTTGGAAAGCCATTGACAGAGGTGCAGGATTCGTATTGATTTACAAAACAGGTGCAACTACCTTGCAGCAAGTACCTGTTAACGCAATAGTTGTAATATAATTTTATGGCACGGACAAGAACAGAAAACCTCTATTACGGAAAATCTCAACAGATTGAAGCGGATGGCTGCTTTGCTATCTCCTTTTTCCGCCCCTCAACCTCAAACCCTGTTCAAGTGAATGGTATTCCCTTGGAAGCAGGACAAACTTTGTCAATCAAACAGAACGTTGGTGATGAAGATTGGTCAACCTATGAATTGGTGTTCTATTCAGGAACTGCCACAAATGAAATGCACGTTACCAAGATTATGCCCATTAAATAATGGCTAATTACAAAAACATATTAACCCACGTAAAAACAAATGAAGGGGGATATTCTGCCGACCCAAGGGATTCGCAGAGTAAAAACCCTTCAGATGTTAAGGGCTTGGACAAACGTTATCCAAACCTGCCTGTCCATACCTATCGGGGTGTGGCTTATTCGTCTTGGGTTGCATATGCAAAAAAGAAAGGATTTACCCCTACCGGTAAAAACTTTGTTTCTATGACTTTGGCACAATGGGAAAACCTGTTGAAAACCCTGTATTGGGATGCCATTTATGGCGATAACATTAAGTCGCAAGGTGTGGCTGAAATCTTGTTTGAAGCCATTTGGGGTGGTGGTAGCAAGAATTTGATTGTTGATTTACAGACCTTTTTACGTAAGAAAGGTTTCAATATCTCAGTTGATGGTGCTATGGGAAAACAGACCTATACCGCTATCAATGAATTTACAAGCAAGAGCAACAAAAACGAAACTGAATTGGTGAAATACCTTACCGCAGAACGTTTGAAATACTTGCAGTCATTATCAGTTTGGAGTACCTATTCAAAGGGTTGGACACGTAGATTGTATGAAATACAAGACCAAGCCCTAAAGTACATTAGTGAAAACCCCATAAAAACAGGGGGTGGTGTACTTGTATTGGCGTTATTGGGAGCAGGGGCTTATTACCTATCAAAAGGTACTCTCCCCAAAATCGGCTGAACTAAACATATCCATTTGTCCGCTTTGCTCACCGCCCATTAATGGGCTTTCTTTCGTTGCGGGTTTTTCTGCATCTTCAAACACAGCCATTTCGGTAGGTTCTTGGAAACGACCTTGATGGGATGCCATTCCTGCTTCCACTCTAATCACCATATCGCAGTTGTGGGCAAACTCTTGACTACCACGGAAGTTTCCATTTTTGGTGGCTTGTTGAATCGTGATAAATGCAGTTTGTGGGTTTTCTGCTTTGATGTCCTCAACATCTTCCGGAGTAATACGTATATAGTTTACTGAGTCAATAAACACAAAACGATAACCGCCCCTGTTTACGGCATTTTTGATTTGCTCAAAATCACGGAAGTTGGCAAAATCCAAGTTTGGATTGTCCATCGCAAATTCCATGACTTTCTTTTGCAGGGTAACTGAGAAGCCTTCCTCAGAAGCAACGTAAAGAACTTTCCCGAAATTCTCAGACAGGTATTTTGCCCATTGAACCGACAAAATAGATTTTCCCTGTTTGGGTCTGCCGTAAATCATTGCGTGAAAATTGATACTTGGCTGCCCTACAAAATCACCCCACTTTCCAAAGAAGTCGTATTTGTTGTACTTGAAATTCATCAAGTCAGAAGCGGACATAATTCCATCGTTTGCTTCACCCTGCAAGTTATCCACACCTTGTTCACGGCTTCTTTGAAGTGCCTGTGATGATTGTAGAATACCTTGAATGATTTCCCTTTTGTCTGCATCGTTAACCTCAGATTGTGAACCAATCAGATAGCCCAAAAGACCACCAACAACCATAGGAACACCACCACCAAAATAGTGCTTTGCTACCCCTGCAAGGGCAACAGCGTGTGTAATTTTAGGGTGTACAGAAACTCCAATGGCTTTGCCAATGTTTTCACGTTGTAATTGTTCTAATTCGTTCATTTTTTGATGATTAAGGCACAGACAAGCATCCCTATGACAAATGGAAAAATCGCATCTTCTAATTTCTCACGAAGCGACCTTTCGTATCTCTTTTCTTTGAAATACTCTTTGGTGGGTTGCAAGATTTGTTTTGTGATGGTTGTGGTGCAAGGGGGGCAGGATTGTACAAGTCGGAGAGTGTCAGCGTTTCTGTAGATTGTGGCGTTGTTGAAATAGAGGGTGTCTTTTTCTTTGGTGAAAAAAAATAGAGAATCCTGTACCACAGCATTTTCAATACGAATTGAATCATAGCGGAAATTTTCATAAAGGTATTGGTGATTTTTAAGTAAACGCTGTAAACGATATTGAGGGCTGCAAGAATTAAGATAAATCCCCACAATGCAAATACAAAAAATTCTAATCGTTCCATAGGTTTTCATTTGTCTTTAGCGAATAATAAAAGAAAGCCCCCTGTGAGGAAAATTGAAATATCAGAAAGGGTAGTTTTTCCAAACCAAAGGAATACAAAGCACGTAAGGAGGATTAAAAGTCCCAACGTGCTTGTTTTCCAATTTTTGAAAATCCTCTCAATCATTTGAATTTCTTTTTGAAATACTCATAGAGGGTAACACAACCTGTTGCGATGCTAACAAGCATAAAAGCAGCAGAAATGTAGGGTACTACAAACGTAACAACGGCAGCAATTCCGCTACCAACTTGTATTGCTAAAAGGTCGTGTTGTTCTTTCATAAAATTAATCTTCTGTGATTTCGGAAAATTCAGAATGTTCCTCTGCGTTGATAGTTTTAATTGCTTCAACGATGTTAGTTACTTCAACCAAGCCAAAACAACCTTTAGAGATTGCAATGTTGAGGGCTTCGTTTACGATTTGTTTTGCGGTCTTGTTGTCCATACTTTACAAATTTAATTAATTAGTTGGTACTTCTGTGTTTTCTGTAGTTTCTGATGAATCTACGACAGTAGTTTCTTCTGTGGTTGGTGTTTCCTCAACTACAGGTGTTTCCTCAACTACGACTTCGGGTGCAGGTGTAATACTCCAAGTATAAGCAGCGATATTTCCATAGTAAGTATCAACGCCCAAAACCTCATCGGCTGTGGGGTCATTTACTGCTAAGACACCTCTCCAAAAACTTGAAGCGATTACTACTCCATCTTTTACTACGTCTGTAGTTTTACGAACTTCGATTGTGCCGTTAGGGTTTACATTAAACGAACTAACGTAGGTTATTTCTTCTATCATTTTATTAAGTTTTTAAGGTTATACTGTGTATTGTAAAACTCCTGTTAATCTACCTGACGTAAACCAAGAAGTTATAGCAGCTTCTTGACCTGTTATGGTATTTAATTCTCTTACTGCTATGTAATCAGTACCTCTTTGAGTAAAACCAATTCCAATAGCGTTAGTCAAAATAGTTGATAAAGCACTTGGATCTCTGAAAGGAACATAAGAATACCCTGCCATATTGTTTGATACTACAAACGGAAGTCCAGCCAATTCACAAGCACCTGCACCAGCCGTAATACTTAAAGCAATTATATCGAAAAATGCAGTAACTAAATTACCGATTTTTGTATAAGTTCCAAATTGATATGAATAAGTAGCAGTATTATTTACGCCACCTTGTCTATAAACAGGCGTCCAAGTTCCCTCCTCGTAATCATCCAAAGCGTTAGCGGCTGCGGTATCGCCGTTGAATTTCAAACCTTCAGAATCCAAAATAGCATAGGTAGTAGTATTTGTTCCATTTCTAAACTTGTAAGCGTTAGATTGAGCAGCAAAACCGAAAAAAGCCTCGCTTGAAAGTTCTACACCTCCACCACCAGAAAGAACGCCGTCACCAATTTTAATAACGCCTGCAACTTCTAATTTTTGTGAAGGCGTAGTAGTTCCTATACCTACGTTTCCGCCGAATTGTGCAAATACTAAATTACCCGCAATACTATCTCCTGTATTTCCAACAATAATAGAACCATAGGTATTACCTGTACTCGCACCTAATCCCAAAGAAATCACGCTACCACTTGTAACAGGAACGAAATCTGTTGTAGTTCTTGAAATTGCACCACCTCTTACATCAAATTTACCATAGGGCGTAGTCGTTCCTATACCTACGTTTCCGCCTGTAATTCCTAAAGAATTTGTAAAAGACAATTCAGCGATTGAAGTAGCATTAGAACTAATAGCCAGTTGAGCAAAACCTCCGCCAGTATTACTTACTTTAACGCCTGTACCCGCAGCACCTTTTTGAATTTCAAGTTGTTGAGAAGGTGTAGTCGTTCCTATACCTACGTTCCCTGTAGCCCTGCTAATAAACATAGCAGCATCAATTACAGCCCCTGTATCATCGTATCTACGTATAGCCAAGTCGCTACCTGTGTTAGTTCCGCTTTCAGTTCCATCTACCCTAAAAGCCCATCTTGGTAAATTGTTTGTTCTGAAACTAAATATCCTCGCTACGTTTGTATCTGCATCCAAAATCATTCTTGGTATAGCAGAACCTCCGTCTACGTGTAATAAACCGCTTGGGGCGTTTGTACCTATACCTACATAGCCGTTTTCTATAAAGGTCATCGCCTCAGATAAAGTAACGCCATCTTTGTAAGTACGAATAGCACCTACAGCAGTAGTACTACCCGAAGGGTTAGAAGCAAAATCAACGTTTACCTGCTGTGAACTCGTATCTCTACCAACTGTGAACCTGTTATTTCCTGCACCATCCTCAGCGTCAATATAAGGGTTATCGTTAGTGGTTATTCTGAGTGTAGATTCAACTTTTACCAAGTTTGTAGCCAAAAGCAGAGGGGAAGCAACGTTTAAGTTGTCAGTTACTGCCGTTGGAGTGGTCGTCATTTGAACTTTGCCCTGTAATTGAAGTTCTCCCGACCCGTAAGCAGACGCAGAACCCGATGTTAAGTCAATAGCAGCCATTTTTTTCTTATTTTTTACGAAGATACGAAAGAAAAATGTTTAATTTTAGG
>Ga0208598_1000200_pt1 | contig 19168 bp, 17 predicted proteins | sample LakMenEpi22Jun12_FD_150726 | JGI IMG/M metagenome (GOLD analysis project Ga0208598, IMG submission 150726) | Freshwater microbial communities from Lake Mendota, WI - 22JUN2012 deep hole epilimnion (SPAdes) | ecosystem: Environmental > Aquatic > Freshwater > Lake > Epilimnion/Euphotic zone ... | reverse complement strand
TGCCCGAGCTCGGTGAGCTTCGCCTGGAGTCCGCGTCGACCGGAGAGCTTCCCGATCGTGAGTGATGAGCCGAGCAGCCCAACCGACTGCGGCGTCATGATCTCGTAGGTGAGTGGGTTCTTCAGCACGCCATCCTGATGGATCCCCGACTCATGCGCGAACGCATTTGCACCAACGATCGCCTTGTTCGGCTGTACGGCGAATCCGGTGAGATAGCTCACCAAGCGACTCGCGGCGGTGAGTTGTTCGGTCTGGACACGGATGTCGTGCGATTCAAACTGACCCGGTCGCGTTCGCAGCGCCATCACCACCTCTTCGAGTGAGGCGTTACCTGCACGCTCGCCGAGTCCGTTGATCGTGACCTCCACCTGACGCGCTCCTGCCTGGACGGCGGCGAGCGTGTTCGCGGTGGCGAGGCCGAGGTCGTTATGGCAGTGGACGCTCACTGTGGCATCGCGGCCAACCAGGTCAACGACGCGCTTGGTGAGCGCAGCGTACTCGGATGGGATGGCGTAGCCAACGGTGTCAGGGATGTTGACCGTGGAGGCACCAGCACTCACCACCGCCTCGTACACCTGCATCAGATAGTCGTAATCCGTGCGGCTCGCATCTTCGGCGGAGAACTCAACTTCGGCGTCACGACCGAGTCGCTCGCGCGCGTACTTCACCCACTTCACCGCCTCCGCAAGCGCCGCCTCGCGCGTGGTGCGCAACTTATGCGTCAAATGGATATCTGAGGTTGCAATGAAGAGGTGCAAGTGCGGTCGATCAGAAGCCTTGATTGCATCAATGGCTCGCTGCGGATCGCCATCCTTACAGCGCGCGAGCGCCGCAATGCCGATCCCCTTGGTTGACTCGGCGATCTGGCGGACCGCCTCAAAGTCGCCCTCTGAGGCGGCAGGGAAGCCGGCCTCAATGACGTCCACCTTCAGCTTGGCGAGCTGCCGCGCAACCTCCAGCTTCTCCGCAACGGTGAGGCCAGCGCCTGGCGCCTGCTCGCCGTCACGCAGCGTGGTGTCAAAGATGCGAACCGCACCAGTGGCGACGCCAGGTCCAGGTGCGCCGTTCACTTGGCGGCGCCCTTCTCCGCAGCACCCTGTGCACCGTCAATATCGACCTCAACTGGGTTGAGGAAGGTCATCTGGCGACGAAGCTCGCGGCCAACCTTCTCGATTGGGTGCCCGGAGTTTGCGGCGCGCAACTTCTTATAGTTCGGTCGACCCGCCTCATCCTCAGCGATCCAGCCCTTGGCGAACGTGCCGTCCTGGATCTCGTTGAGAACCTCCTTCATGCGCGCCTTCACTGACGCGTCAATGATGCGTGGCCCGGAGACATAGTCCCCGTACTCCGCAGTGTCCGAGATTGAGAAGCGCATGAAGTCAAGACCGCCGCGGTACATCAGGTCCACGATCAGCTTCAGCTCGTGCATCGTCTCGAAGTAGGCGAGCTGCGGATCGTAGCCAGCCTCAACCAGCGTCTCCCACGCGCTCTTCACGAGCTGCGCCGTACCGCCGCAGAGGACCGCCTGCTCACCGAAGAGGTCGCTCTCCGTTTCGTCCTTGAAGGTGGTCTCCATGATTCCTGCGCGCGCGCAGCCGAGGCCGTTCGCGTACGCCATGGTGCGCGCCCGAGCGGTGCCGCTTGGGTCCTGATGCACCGCAAAGAGTGCAGGGACGCCGCCGCCAGAAACGTAGACGGAGCGAACTAGGTGGCCTGGACCCTTCGGCGCAACCATCCCAACGTCAATGCCGGCCGCTGGCGTGATGCGGTTGAAGTGAATGTTGAATCCGTGCGCGAAGAGGAGGAGCGCACCTGGCTTGATATTCGGCGCAATCTCCGATTCGTACATCTTCTTCTGCGCCGTATCCGGGACGGCGATCATGATCACATCGGCGCGCTTCGCCGCCTCAGCGGCGGTCATCACCTCAAAGCCGTCCGCCTGTGCAACGGCGCGGCTCTTTGAGCCTTCGGCGAGTGCGACGATCACGTTGAGTCCCGACTCCTTCAGGTTCTTCGCATGCGCATGGCCCTGGCTTCCATAGCCAACAACCGCAATCTGCTGCTTCTCAATGCTCGTGAACGGTGCTTCGGCGCTGTAATACATCTTGAAACTCATCGCTTCACCTGCTCCTCAATTGACCCGCTGCCGCGGGACATCACTACTGAGCCGGTTCGCACCAGCTCCTTGATTCCGAACTCCCGAAGGAGTTCGACCACACGGTCCACCTCGCTGGGCTCACCGACGATCTCCACGATCACCGCGTCGTCGCTCAGATCCACCACGCGGCCACGATGCATCTCGGCGATGCTCACGACCTCAGGACGGCTCTTGCCAGTCACGCGGACCTTGATCAGGGCCAGTTCGTGCTCAACGATCGCCTCGTCGGTCACGTCCTGCACCTTGAGGACATCAATCAGCTTGTAGAGCTGCTTCGTCGCCTGCTCCACGTGCACCTCGTCGCCAACGATCGTCAGCGTCATGCGCGACGTGTCGCTCCGCTCGGTCGCGGAGACGGCGAGCGACTCAATGTTGAAGTTGCGGGCGCGCATCAGGCTTGCCACGCGATTAAGCACACCAGGGCGGTTGTTTACGATCGCCACGATCAGGTGGCGACGCTCGTCGCCTGATCCTGGGAGCGCTCGTGCCGGCGCCGCGCCTGCCGCGCTGTTTGGTGCGCCGCTCACTCGATGCCACCCTTCGGTGCGTTCGGGTCAGCAGGGTCAAGGCGCGGACCGCTCGCCCCTTCGGTGACATCCTCTCCGTCATCACCCCACTTATCAATGAGATCCGAGAGGCCCTTCCCCGCCGGCATCATCGGGTAGACGTTCTGCCGCTCTGCAATCTCGAACCAGATCAGCGCAGGACCATCCACGGCGAGTGCACCCGCAACCGCGGCATCTACCTCTTCGGGCTTCGCAACCTTCCATGCGGGGAGCCCGTACGCTTCGCAGAGCTTCAGATAGTCGGGTCCGGCGAGTTGTTCAGAGTGGTAATTGCCGGCGTAGACGATCTCCTGCCACTGGCGGATCATGCCGAGTTTCTTGTTGTCCATCAGCGCGATCTTCACGGGGATGCGCTCCTGCACAATGGTTGCCAGCTCTTGCAGTGTCATCTGGAAACCGCCGTCACCAGCGATCGCCCACGAAACCTTTTCTGGCGTGCCAATCGCCGCACCCATTGCGGCGGGGAGGGCGAAGCCCATCGTGCCGAGGCCACCCGATGAGAGGTGCGAATTTGCACGCTTGAAGCCACCGTATCGCGCCACCCACATCTGGTTCTGGCCCACATCTGCGGTCAGGTTTGCGTCGTAGCCGGACCCTGCGGCGATGCGCTCCACCACAAAGTCGGCGGAGAGAACGCCATCACGCCATCCACCAGAGCCGTGCCAGGCGGAGCTCTCGCTCTCCGTGCGCCAGGCGGCGAGTTCGGTGAAATACGTGGCGCGTGCGGCGGGATCAACTCGCTCCGTCATCGGGAGGAGCGCTTCGAGTACGCGCTTTGCGTCACCCACGATCGGGATGTCCGCAACCACGTTCTTCCCAATCTCGGCGGGATCAATATCAATGTGCACGATCTTTGCGGAGGGGGCGAACGTGCGCACATTTCCGGTGACGCGATCGTCATAGCGCATGCCAATGCCAATGAGTAGGTCAGATGACTGGATGGCGCGGTTCACATGCTTCCACCCGTGCATCCCCATGTATCCGTATGCGAGTGGATCGCTCTCATCCACCACGCCAATGCCAAGCAGCGTCCAGGCAATTGGAATCTGCGCCTGGCGCGCAAGTTCGAGCAGTTCGCGCTCTCCCTGTGCAATGAGCACGCCGTGTCCAGCGAGGATGAGTGGTCGCTTGGCAGCAGCGATCGCGTCGGCGAGCAGTTTGATCTGCCGCGCATTTCCATCCATCTTCGGACGATATCCAGGGAGGCCAGCCTCCACCTCTTCTTGCGTTGGGTGCGGCGCACTCGTCTCGGCCATCAGCGCATCTTTCGTGATGTCCACATGCACGGGACCAGGTCGTCCACTGCGCGCAATATGGAAGGCCTCTGCAATAACGTGTGGGATCTCATCGGCGCTACGTACCAGATAGTTGTGCTTAGTCATAGGGAGCGTGATGCCAGTGATGTCAATCTCCTGGAAGGCGTCTTTCCCAAGCAAGGCTCCAGGAACGTTACCCGTGATCGCAACCACGGGAACAGAGTCGAGCATGGAGGTGCCGATCCCCGTGACAAGATTTGTTGCACCAGGACCCGACGTTCCGAGACAGACGCCGACCTTCCCCGATGCGCGCGCGTATCCATCTGCGGCATGCGCCGCAGCCTGTTCGTGTCGGACGAGAATGTGACGCAGGCCAGGGTGGTCAACGAGCACGTCATAGAGGGGGAGGATCACGCCGCCCGGATACCCCCAGATGGAAGTGCTCCCCTGAAGAAGAAGCGCTTCGCAGAGTGCATCGGCGCCAATGCGTGGGCGTGGCCCACCACGACGCTCAATGCGCGCATCACGAAGCATCTCTTTGCGCGCGCGCTCAGAGGCGAGTGCCGCGCTTGATCCCGCGCCTGGCACGTGCTTCGCTTGCGTCATCTCAACTCCTCTCTGAACACGAAACCCCCGCCTCTCTGGCGGGGGTTCTGAGTTTCCTTCGGTGCGTTTTTCGCGCTACCCGTTGGTCTCCTCAGCCCCGCCTGGGCTGAATAAGGAGCTCGACGAGCGTAATCTCGCTGCCGAGCACCAGATCAAGGCGTACGAAACCAGCGCCTGCAGGTGCAACCGTGAGTGCGCGGTTCGTCTTCATTAGATGTGCAGCCTACCAGAGGGGTGTGCGGTGAGGCTAGTACGCGCCCCCGCCGGCTACAGAGAGGGCGGCGTGAAGACGCTCGCCGATCGCGCTGGCGCTGCGTGGGTCCGCCCCAGCGAGGAGCCGCTCCCCCACGCCGAACCCAGCGGCCCCCGCGGCCACGAGGGCGGGGATCTCATCGAGCGACACGTTGGTGGGGATGATCCGCGAGGAGGGCTTCGTCGCAAGGTGGGAGCGAAGGAAGGCAGGAGCGTTGATTGCCAGCGCGGGGAAGAGCTTCACCTGCGTCGCCCCCGAACGTTCTGCGAGTGCGATCTCCGTGGGGGTAAAGGCGCCGGGGAGCCAGTCGACGCCCGCCGCAGCGCACGTGCTTCCCGTGGCCGGATCTGTGATCGGCGAAACGACGATCCGGGCGCCCGCGTCGCAGGCTCGCTGAGCGGTCCTCGCGTCGAATACGGTCCCCACGCCAACAGCAAGCTGCGGATGTGAGCTGGCAAGCCGAGCGATTGCGTCGAATGCCGCTCGCTCCGATCCGTCCCCGCGGAGGAGCAGCTCGAGCGCTGGTACGCCATGCGCAGCGCACGCGTCGGCCCACGCGTTGACCACACCGCTCTCCAAGGGACTGATTGCTGGGAGTAGTCGGGTTTGCGCGAGGACGGCCAGCGGGTTAGGGGTGCGTGGTGCAGTAGTCATGGTGGGATTCTCGCACGCCCCTGCCTCGCTGTGGCGCCGCGCCGCTCTGGTACGCTCGCCGCATGGCGAAGACAATCGTCCAGAAGATCTGGGATCAGCATGTGGTGAGCCAAGACGAGGGGGCGCCCGCCATCCTCGCGATCGACCTGCACCTGATCCACGAGGTGACCAGCCCGCAGGCGTTCACCGGACTCCGGACGCGCGGCCTGACGGTGCGTCGTCCAGATAAAACAGTCGCCACCGCCGACCACTCCATCCCGACCACACCACGCAACCTACCGATCGCCGACGAGATGGCTGCCGCACAGGTGAAGCAGCTTGAGACGAACTGCAACGAGTTCGGCATCCCGCTCCACGGCTGGGAGTCGCCCAACCAGGGGATCGTCCACGTCATTGGGCCAGAGCTCGGCCTTACCCAGCCTGGCGCAACGATCGTCTGCGGCGACTCGCACACCGCCACGCACGGTGCATTTGGTGCGCTAGCGTTTGGAATCGGCACGAGCGAAGTGGAGATGGTGCTCGCCACGCAGTGTCTGCTCCAGCGCACGCCAAAGACGTATCTCGTCCGCGTTGACGGGAAACTGCAGAAGGGCGTCTCCGCGAAGGACATCATCCTCGCGCTGATCGCGCGCATCGGCGTGGGCGGCGGCACCGGTCACGTCTTTGAATACGCCGGCGAGGCGATCCGCGCCCTCTCCATGGAGGAGCGCATGACGATCTGCAACATGAGCATTGAGGGTGGCGCCCGCGCCGGACTCGTGGCGCCAGACGAGACCACCTTCGCCTACCTGAAGGGCCGACCTCACGCACCACAGGGTGCGGCGTGGGACGAGGCGGTCGCGCGCTGGAAGCAGCTGCCGAGCGACCCAGGTGCAACGTATGACAAAGAGATCGTCATTGATGCGAACACGCTGGAGCCGATGGTCACCTACGGAACGAATCCTGGAATGGGCCTGCCGATCAGCGGCAACGTCCCAGATCCATCCACGGAGAGCGATCCCGCGAGCGCACGCGCGCTGACGCGCGCACTCGAGTACATGGATCTCACCGCTGGGCAGAGCATCTTGAATCAGCCGGTGAACACCGTCTTTATTGGGAGCTGCACTAACGGCCGCATCAGCGACCTGCGCATCGCCGCGAACGTCTTCAAGGGGAAGCGCGTGGCGAGCGGCGTGCGCGTGATGGTGGTGCCTGGTTCCGCTGACGTGAAACGCCAGGCGGAGCGCGAAGGGCTCGACACGATCTTCCGCGACGCTGGCGCCGATTGGCGTGAGGCGGGCTGCTCCATGTGCATCGCCATGAACGGCGATCAGCTCGCCCCCGGCGAATACGCAATCAGCACCTCCAATCGCAACTTCGAAGGTCGCCAAGGGAAGGGCGGCCGCACCTTCCTCGCTTCACCACTCACCGCCGCCGCAACGGCGCTGAACGGTCGCATCACCGACCCACGGACACTCGCCTGATGGCGGCGCCAAAGGTTGAGCGCTTCAGCAGCGCCCTCATCCCGCTCCCTGCGGAGAATGTTGATACGGATCAGATCGTCCCCGCACGCTACCTGAAGGTGGTCGTGAAGTCCGGACTCGCCGATGCGCTCTTCCACGACTGGCGCTTCAACGAAGACGGCAGCAAGAAGACGCCACCATTTGTCCTTGATGACCCACGCTTCGCGGGGCGCGGCATCCTTATTGCGGGCGACAACTTTGGCACCGGCTCAAGCCGCGAGCATGCGCCCTGGGCGCTCGATGCGTTTGGGATCAAGGCGATCATCTCCACGAGCTTCGCCGACATCTTCAAGAACAACGCCCTCAAGAACGGCATCTTGCCGATCGTTGTGGATGCGGCGCTGCATGCACAACTCATGGAAGCTGCGCGCAGCGGCGACGCGGCACAGGCGAGCGTTGATCTTGCGAGCGCAACGCTGACAACGCCGAGCGGCACGGCCGTGAAGTTCGCGATCGATCCGTTCGCTCAGAAGATGCTCCTCGCTGGGCTCGACGAACTTGACTTCGTCCGCTCCAAGTCAGCCGACATTGAGGCGCATGAGCGCGCGCACCCAGGCACCGTTAACACCAAGGCGCCGCAGGCGGCGAAGTGAGCGACGACCGCGCGAAGGGGAAGAACCCCTACGACCGACCGAGCGACCCGGCGAAGCGGCACTCCGCCGCCATGACCGACGGCCCAGATCGCGCGCCAGCGCGCGCGATGCTGAAGGCGATCGGCTTCACCGACGAAGACCTCGCCAAGCCGATCATCGGTGTTGCCACCACCTGGATCGAGACGATGCCGTGCAATTACAACCAGCGCGAACTCGCGGATGCGGTGAAGCGCGGCATTCGACGTGCAGGCGGCACGCCGATGGAGTTCGGCACCATCTCCGTCTCAGACGGCGTGGCCATGGGTACCGAAGGGATGAAGGCATCGCTGATCTCACGCGACCTGATCGCCGACTCCATTGAGCTCGTCGCCGCCGGACACAGCTTTGACGGCATCGTCTGCCTCACCGGCTGCGACAAGACGAGCCCTGGCGCCGCGATGGCGCTCGGTCGCCTCAACATCCCTGGACTGATCCTCTATAACGGCACGATCCTCCCTGGTTCCTTCAACGGGAAGGACGTCACCGTGCAGAGCGTCTTTGAAGCGGTTGGCGCCTACCGCGCGGGGAAGATCAGCGCCGAAGAGCTCTGGGCGCTCGAGAACGCCGCCTGCCCAGGACCTGGCGCGTGCGGCGGACAGTTCACCGCAAACACGATGAGCATGGCGATGGAGGTGCTCGGCCTCTCCCCCGCTGGCCTCAATGGCATCCCTGCGCCAGACCCAGACAAGATCGCAGCGGCGGAGCGCTCGGGCGAGATCGCCGTGCAACTGGTGCGCGATGATGTTCGGCCACGCGCACTCGTTACGGAGCGTGCACTGGAGAATGCGATTCGCGCGGTTGGTGCAACCGCAGGTTCAACGAACGCCGTGCTACACCTCCTCGCGATTGCGCGCGAGTTCGACCTACCGCTCGAGATTGAGGCCTTTGAGCGACTCGGTGAGTCAACGCCAGTGATCGGCAATCTCATCCCTGGCGGCAGTTACGCCGCGCTAGACCTCTACAAGGCGGGGGGCATTGCCCTCGTCTTGCGCGAGCTCGTCTCGGCAAAGCTGCTGCACGTCAACGAACGCACCGTTGATGGACGAACCATCGGCGAGATTGCTGGGAGTGCAGTGGAGACGCCCGGCCAGAAGGTGATCTTCCCAATCAGCGCACCGATGTCGCCAAACGGTGGACTCACCGTGTTGCGCGGCTCACTCGCACCAGAAGGGGCGATCGTCAAACTCGCTGGGCACTCACGCCGGCATCACAGCGGTCCCGCGCGCGTCTTCAATGGTGAAGAGGCCGCCTTCGCGGCGATTCGCGCGAACAGCGTCAAGGCGGGCGACGTGGTGGTGATTCGCTACGAAGGTCCCGTTGGCGGACCAGGGATGCGCGAGATGCTCGCCGTCACCGCCGCACTCGTTGGCCAAGGGCTTGGCGATCAGGTCGCGCTCATCACCGACGGTCGCTTCTCAGGCGCAACGCACGGATTCATGGTCGCGCACATTGCACCAGAAGCGGCGCTCGGCGGACCGATTGGCCTCATTGAAGAGAACGATACGATCACCATTGATGTTGCCGCACACGAACTGCGACTCGACGTTGACCCTGCAACGCTCGCAAAACGCCGCGCGGCGTGGCGAGCACCTGCGCCGAAGTACACGGGCGGCGTCTACGCCAAATACGCCGCACTGGTGAGCAGCGCCTCCGATGGCGCAATCACCACAGGGAAGCGACTGAAGCGTGCACTTGATACCGCAGCGGAGCAGTAGGAGGCGGCATGGCCCCAAAGAGGGAGGCTGATCCTCGCGACCCGCGACGCGGCCTCCGCGGTCTCGACTCTCCTGTCATCCCAGGGAGTGAACCACCAGATCCTGAGCGTGCGGCAGAGCAGGAGCGGCGCGGCCTCTTCGGCGTGAAACTCATCGTGGGCGGACTCGTGGGAACCGCCATCATCTTCACGATCCTCGACATCATCGCCCAGCGACTCGGGGCGTAACCGCAGAGCAGAGGGGTGGGCATGAGCAGTTCACAGTTCGCCGCAACCGCCGCCGAACGATTCCCGAAGGGTCTCCCCTCCGCCACCGTTGATGCCGCGCTGATGAAGAAGATTGGCGCAGAGGCTGCGGATGACCTGGTGCAGCTGATCCGCGCCGAGAGTGTGAATCCACCCGGAAACGAGACGCGCGCGGCGAAGGTGCTCATTGAGCTGCTGAAGCGCGAAGGCCTGGAGCCTGAGTTTTACGAGCCACTCCCTGATCGCGGCAATGTCAGCGTTCGACTGCGAGGGAGCGCCTCTGCGGCGAACCCGAAACTTGATCCGCGTGACAAAGAGAACGGTGCCCTCCTCCTCTTTGCACACCTTGACGTTGTCCCCGCCAATCAAGACGGCTGGACGGTGAACCCGTTTGAAGGCGTCGTCAAGGACGGCTACGTCTGGGGGCGTGGTGCAGTTGATATGAAAGGTGCGCTCGCCGTCCAGGTCGGTGTGATTCGACTCCTCTGTGCGCGTGCACGGGCTGCAGGGTTGAACCCGGCGAAGGATCCGATCCCCGGACTCCGACGCGACATCATCCTCACCGCCACCGCAGACGAGGAGACTGGTGGCGAAGATGGGATCGCCCTTGTGCTGCGCGATCGAAAGCACTGGCTCGACGCTGCAGTTGGCCTCACTGAAGCGGGAGGCATGACGATCACCGCCGCGGGTCGCCGCATCTATCCGCTCCAGGTTGCCGAGAAGGGCTTCGCTCGATTCAACATCACCGTCAGCGGGCGCTGGGGTCACGCCTCCATGCCAGACAGCGACAACGCCCTCTTGCGCGCCGCGCAGATCGTGGAGCGCGTCTCCGTCCCTGGTCCTGTGCAGTTCGTCAAAGAGAACGAAGCCCTTGTTGGCGCACTCCGCGCCGCACTCCCTGAAGCGGCCATCGCTCGGCTCGAGCGCCTCCTCGCGGAGAAGACCTTCAGCGATGCGGCGCCACTGAATAGCGAAGCGCCCACCGCCGGTTGCGCCCCTGAGCTCCTCCGTGCACTGCGCGCCGTCCTGCGCGATACCTTCGCCCCAACGATCATCGCCTCAGGGATTCGCTCCAACGTTCTCCCGGGCTCTGCAACGCTCACCGTAGATAGCCGCATTCTTCCAGGGACGACGCGCGAACAGGCGCAGGCGAACATGCTGGAGCGCATCGGCCCCGACCTTGCGCCATTTGTTAAGGCAGACCTTACGGAGTTTGGTGCGGCGGTTAGCAATCCAATGGATCACGAGATTCTCGGCATCGCATCCGCCGCGATCCGCGCGCGCGACGCGGAGGCCATCCTGATGCCCGCGGTAGCACCGTACGCCACTGACGCAAAGATCACGGTGCCCGCAGGAATTCCAACCTACGGCTTCTCGCCCTATTTGCTGGATCCGAAGGAGCGATTCATGGAGCGCTTCCACGGCGTTGACGAACGCGTCTCACAGGAGGCGCTCGCCTGGGGCGTTGAGGTCCTCTACGACGTCACGATGGGGTACGCGGGGGAGTAACCGGCGCGCGCGTCGCAAGCGCGGCGACTGCTGCTGCAACAAGTCCGCGCTCTGCAGCGGGAAGTCTACGCACCACACCAACAAACTGCTCCGCGCGTCCGCGATCAATTGCCGTGAGCATCGCCTCACCCGCCGGGGCGAGTAGGTGCACGCGCCTGCGCTTGTCCTCAGCTGCGACCACGCGCAGCAGCTTCCGCGTCACGAGTCCCGCAACGAGTCGACTCGTGGCCGAGTGTGATCGACCAAGTTCTGCAGCGATCTCGGCAACGTTGCGCGCGCGGCCATCTGCAAGGAGATAGAGCGCCGCAACCTGGGCGAGCGACAGATCTGTGGGGGCCAACTGCTGGGCGGTGGAGAGGACGAGCTCACGCCAAAGCCTGCGAATCGAGACGATGCGACCGCCGATCTCTCCGAGACTCTGCCGGCGCCTCGCCACCTCATCAATGCCGCTGCCGAGTGGTGCGCGCCCCGCCTCAGCAATGCGGTTACGAATCTGCTCCGCAGCACGAGAGAGGTCGGGTAGACGGCGCCGCTTATTTGTATGCATACACGCATATAATACACCCCTCCCCTGGATCGCCCCTCTACGATTCGCCCATGTCCCCAATCACCACGTGGATCTTCCCTGGGCAGGGATCGCAGGCGGTCGGCATGGGTAGCGAAGCCCTCGCCGCCTCCCCCGCCGCACGCGCCGTCTTGGCCGAAGCGGAAGCGGCGCTCGGCGAGAAGATCGGCGCACTCATTGCAAACGGCCCAGCAGACGCGCTTGAGCGCACCGAGCAGGCGCAGCCAGCGATCTTGATCATCTCCATTGCACTCCTTGAGGCGGCGCGCGAGCGAGCCGCAGCGCGCGGTGAAACGCTCGAGGTACCGAACTTCGCCGCCGGACACTCCGCCGGCCAATACGCCGCCGCCGTTGCGGCGGGCGCGCTCAGCATTGGTGACGCAGTGAAGCTGGCACGCATTCGCGGCGATTTGATGCAGACCTCAGGTGGCGGTCGCCCTGGCGCAATGGCCGCAATCCTTGGGCTCCCTGAATCAGAAGAGTCACGCATCGTCGCCGAAGGGGCGGCGCGCGGCGTCCTCGTCCTTGCGAATCGCAACTCTCCAGGTCAGATCGTTCTCTCTGGCGAAGTTGCCGCCATTGAACACGCCGTTGCCGCCGCAGCCGCCGCTGGCGCAAAGCGCGCCGTTCGACTGCAAGTCAGCATCGCTAGCCACTCACCACTGATGGAAGAGGCGGCAGCAGGAATGCGCGCCGCACTCGAGTCCGTCACCGTCCACGACCCGAAGATCACGATGCTTGCCAATGCAAACGCAGCACCAATTCGCACCGCTGCAGAGCTTCGTCGCGAACTCTCTGATCACTTGACGACTGGTGTCGACTGGATCGCCGCAATCGGCGCTACCGCCGCCGCCGGGACGGAACGCTACGTAGAGATTGGTTACGGCCGCGTCCTCAGTGGGCTCGTCAAGCGCATCCCATCAGCAGCTGGCGCAGAAATCGTCTCTATTGATGATCTTCCGCTCACCGCAGCGGTCGTGTCGTAAGGAGGCGGAATGCGAGAAGCAGATCACACCCGTCGCGTCGTCATCACCGGACTCGGGATCGTCTCGCCAATCGGCAATGACCCAGCGAGCGTTTGGGCGTCGCTGACAGAGATGAAGAGCGGCCTTGGTCGCATCACGCACTGGGATCCAACGGCGTACTCGCCATACGTGGTCGCCGGTGAGATCAAAGGCTTTGATCCGGCAGCCTGGCTCGACCCCAAGTCCATCCGCCGCACGGGGCCTGAGATCCACTGGGGAGTGGCCGCCGCCAAGCAGGCGCTCGCGCACTCAGGTCTGGCAATCACCGACGAAAACCGCGAGGAGATCGGCGTAGTCTTCGGATCTGGCGCTGGTGGGCAGGGACTCTTTATTGAGAACCAGATGGCCTGGAAGGAGAAGGGGCCGCGCAGTGTTGCGCCGACCTTTATTGCACACGGCTTGGTCGACAGCACCTCAGGGATGATCGCGATTGAGACGGGTGCCCTAGGCCACAACATGGCGGTGGTCTCCGCCTGCGCCACAGGGACGCACGCACTGGGCGAGGCGGCCGAGGCGATCAAGCGCGGTGACGTCACTGCCGTCATCTCAGGCTCCACGGAGAACCCACTCATTGAGGTGGCGCATATTGGCTTCATGAACATGCGCGGCCTCGGCGCACCACGCGACGGCGAAGGCCCCGCAAGTGCCTCGCGACCATTCGACGCGGATCGCGCCGGATTCGTCTTGGGCGAAGGGGCGGGTGCGTTCATCGTGGAAGACCTCGAGCACGCGAAGGCGCGCGGCGCAACGATCTATGCCGAAGTCGTCGGCTACGGCTCATCAGCTGACGCACACGACATGATCCAGCCGGTTGAAGGCGGCGCGGGTGCCGCACGCTCCATTAAGTGGGCGCTACAGCGCGGCAAGATCGATCCGTCCGAGATCGACATGATCAACCCACACGGGACGAGCACGCCAGTGGGCGATGCGCGCGAAGCGCTCGCCTTCCACAGCGCGCTCGGGGCACGCGCGGCGCAGATCCCAATCTCCGCGACGAAGTCACTCACCGGACACCTGATGGGTGCGGCGGGCGCAGTTGAAGCGATCTTTACGGCCCTCTCCCTCCACCACCAGACGATCCCAGGGACGCTGAACACGCGGAACGTGGATCCAGAGTGCAACCTGACCGTGGCGCTCGAGACGCGCCAGGCACCCCTACGCGCCGCCATCAGCAATAACATCGGGCTTGGCGGACACAATGGCGCCGTGGTGTTGCGACACTGGACTGGAAAGTAGGAGGCGAGATGGGAGAGCAGAGCGCACCACGAAGCGACGCCCAACGCGCCGTCATCACCGGCTACGGCGCGATCACGCCGATCGGCAACAGCGCCGCAAGCTACTGGTCGGCACTGATCGCTGGCACCTCTGGCGCTGGCCGCATCACGCACTTCGATCCATCCGCGAACGAAGTGAAAATCGCCGCCGAGGTGAAAGACTTCGATCCAACAAAGACGATGGAGATGAAGATGGCACGCCGCATGAGCCGCTTCGTCCAGTTCGCCGTTGCCGCCGCAACGGAGGCAATTGAAGATGCAGGACTCGCCAACATCCACGAGTGGGACGCCGAGCGACGCGATCGCGTCGCCACCGTCATCAATACGGGCGGCGGCGGCATTGAGCAGGTCACGATGGGCGCCGATGCCTTCCGCGAGAAGGGTGGCCGCTTCGTCAGTGCCTTCGCCATCCCCGCCCTCAGTCCAAGCATGGGCGCCTGCATGGTGAGCATGAAGTACGGCCTCACTGGTGCCGCAATCACTCAGGCCGCCGCCTGCGCCACGGGCGTCCTCGCCTTCCAAGATGCGCTCCGCCTCATCCGCAGCGGCGAGGCAGACATCGTGATTGCCGGTGGTGTTGAGGCGCCACTCCTCCCAATGGCCTTTGCAGCGCTCGGCAACATGGGGGCGCTCAGCAAGCGCAACGACGAGCCAACGCGCGCGAGCCGACCGTTCGACAAGAACCGCGACGGCTTCCTCTTCGGTGAAGGTGGCGCCGTCTTCGTCGTTGAGTCACTCGCACACGCCCGCGCGCGCAACGCCACCATCCGCGCCGAACTCCTCGGCGCTGGTGCAACCGCCGACGCCTTCCACATCTCAGCACCTGAGCCAACGGGACGTGGCGCCGCAGCCTCCATGTCAAAGGCGATCAAAGACGGCGGTGCGCAGGTCACCGATATCAGCTACATCGTGGCGCACGGCACCAGCACCCCACTCAATGATCTGACTGAGACGAAGGCAATCAAGCGCGCACTCGGCGATCACGCCTACAAGATCCCGATCAGCTCACCAAAGAGTATGGTCGGCCACCTCCTCGGTGGCGCCGGCGCCGTTGCTGGCCTCGCCGCTATTAAAGCAATCGAAACCGGCACCATCCCACCCACGATCAACCTGGAGACGCCAGACCCCGACTGCGACCTGGACTACGTCCCAAACACCGCGCGCACAAACCAGCCAGTCGACCGCGTCCTCATCAATGGCTTCGGATTCGGCGGTCAGAACGCTTCTGCTCTATTCGGAAAGCTGCGCTAACGTCCTCAGAGCAATTCGGGGGGCAGCGCGTATATGTAATCGCTCACCAACCCGCGTCCATAGGCGTTTGACCAGCAATCGCTAACTCCAATACCCTCAATGTCATGACCAAGATGCAGCCAGTCGTCCTTCACCAAATCTCGAACCTCTCGTCGGGGCTCGGCAACTCCATCCTCGCAATCACGATCCCGTGGCTAATCCTTGAACGCACCGGGTCGCCAACGTTTGCTGGACTTGTTGCGGCGGTTTCTACACTCCCCGCCATTTTCGTGTCGCCGATTGGCGGATGGCTTGCGGACCACATCAGTCGACGGGTCGTCAGTATTGGTGCGGACCTTCTCTCGGCGCTCTCCGTGGCCGCCTTCCCACTCGCCGCGCTGACAGTCGGGCTTTCCGATTCACTCATTCTCGTGATCGCGATTGCTGGCGCAAGCTTCGACCCGGCTGGATACACGGCGAGGAAAACGATGCTCGCGGATGTCGCCAAGACATCCAAGGTCAAGCTTGATCGCCTCAACGGCATTCATGAAGGATTCATGGGGATCGCGTGGATCTTCGGTCCAGCGGCTGGTGCGATCTTGATCGCAGTTGTGGGCTCCATCAACTCCTTTTGGGTCTCCGCAGCGCTCTTTCTAGTTGCGGCAATCGCCGTAGCGCTCCTCAGAATCGGAGACTCAGGGAAGGACGCTCGTCAACGTGCAGCGGCCTCTGGGAACAAGGAACGTACAAGCGTGCTCATCGGCCTCACGACGCTCTGGCGCGACAAACTCCTTCGAACACTAAGCATTGCCATCCTCGTTCTCGGTGGGGTCTACCTCCCCACAGAGGCGGTGGTTCTCCCTACGTATTTTGAGAGCAGCAACAGCCCTAGCGCGCTCGGTCTTGTCGTCTCCGCAATTGCGATGGGAGGGGCGATTGGGGCGTTTGGATACGGGTGGATTAGCGCACGTATGCAACGAAAGAGCATGGTTCGCATGATCCTGCTCGGAAGTGCAGCGAGCGTTCTTGCCATGGCGTTGCTCCCCCCACTGCCACTCCTCATGGCGGCAGGCTTCCTGCTCGGTCTCTCCTGGGGTCCGTTCAACCCGCTCATGAACAGTCTCGTGCAGGAGAGAGTTCCTGGGGCGCTGCACGGTCGAGTCTTTGGCGTTCAGGCGTCCGCCTTCTACGCAGCTCCGCCGCTCGGCATGGTGCTGACGGGCCTCTCTGTTGAGCGTCTTGGCATCAACTCAACGTACCTAATCCTCGGCGGAGTACTCGCGGTCACCGCCTGCGTCGCACTCCTCGCCAAACCGCTGCGCGCGAGGTTTTAGTCGGAAGCTCCGTCCAATTCCTTAGCGATGCAGGGTTCACCAGGGGACCACCTTGCGCTCCTCCCACAGCACTCCCGTTAGCTTCTCTTGATCGGAAGCGCCCTCAGCGTTGAACGACCGGGTCGCCAACCAGATCGCAGTATCGGCGCCCTCTTCGGCAGAGAGTGGTGCGTCTGGTCCCCCCATGTCGGTCCGGGAGTGATTGGGGCAGACAGCATCGATAAGCAAGCCACGTTTGCCATGCAACGTTTCGTGCGCAAGATTGCGCACTAGCGCGTTGACCCCCGCTTTGCTCACACGGTATGGAGCTAACCCCCCTGCGTTGCCCGGTCCGGACATGCGACCGAGACACGCCGAGAAGACAACCACCCGCCCATGGCGCGCCTCGGCCATTGGCTTCGCAATAATGTTCAACGCACAAAACACCGAATCGAGATTGATTGACAGCACCCGACGCCACTCGCTGTTGTTGGTCACAAAAGTTTTGGAGTATTTCTCACTCATGACTCCGTGCGCAAGAATAAGCACATCAGGTGCGCCACGAGTAGATACGAGCGCCGAAAGCGCTCGCTGCGTAGCCTCAAGATCTTCAAAATCAACGGCCTGGTACTCACAGCCGAGACTCGCGGCAGCCTGCGCGAGACGCGTTTCGTCTTTTGCAATCAAGACCACCGTCTGACCAAGCGCACTCAGAGCCTTCGCGCACTCAAACCCTAGGCCTCGAGAGCCGCCCGTAATCAAGGTGTATCCCATGTCGATCAGCCTCCTGCTCCCCATTGTCCCCCAAACCGCATTTCCAATTCGCCCCCGAGGAGGGACCGGAGGGACTCGTAGCGCCTAGTGAGGTCAGATGTCGGTGTCTTGAGCACTCTTGATGGATCGGGGGGATCGGGGGATCGGAAATCCCACTAGGAGCCGCGCCCTCGAAGACACGAACCCTTCCAACCTATGGAGCTGCTAACGAAACCCTCACGGTGTCAACGTCGCCAGATGTAATCAGGCTAATGGCGACCCCGTCGGTCACGAGGGTCTCGCCAAGATAGGTGAGGTAGCCCGTGTCAATCCAGCTGAATCCCTCAATGCCTGGCAACATCTCGTGCGTAACGGAACGGTTCGGGATGTAATAGGCAAACGCTTTTGAATCTCCAGTCCATTTGTAGGCCCACGGCTCCCAGACTCGATTACTGCGGTTCAACAGATTTACCTTGTAGACGAGCAGGCCGTAAAAGCCCTTGGGGAAGGTTGCTCCGGCCGGCTGCCCACGACTCGGAGAGCCGCTCCAATCGCTCCGTCTCCGAGATTCCACCACGAGTACCTCATGGTTTGAGAGCTTCACGAGAATCGCCTTGGTCCCCTGCTCGGTTCGATCGATGGGTGAGAGCACCACATCGGCGCTCTTTAGCGCATTGCGAGAGGCACAGAAGAACTGCCCGGGTACATCCCAGCCAAGAATGAGCGTGTCCCAGGCCTGCAGCGCGAAGTTTGATTCGTTCGTCATGATCCCAAACGGGCTCCCATCATTTGGCGCATGGCCTGCAAGGCCATGCGGGTGCAGGTTTTCATGAAGAAACCAGGCCCACGGAGTCCCGGTGCCACGATAGAGCCACGCCCCTGTTGCATTGAGCTGATAGTTAATCCGCCCCTCATCAGTTTGCCCCACTGACCACGTAGTCATTGCATCCCAAATGTTCACAATATCTTTTGGATAAATGAAGAAGACAACCTTTACATCGGTGTAGTCAAAGAGCGCATCTGCATCTTCAAGGAGATCTTGGCCAATGTGGATTGCCTCTCGCGGGGTAACTGGCACTGCCCCAGGTGCTGGGCCGCCGGTGTCGTTGCCAGGGTGGTCCCACACATACTCCGTTGACGGCTTCGAGGCCCGGATCCAGCTGTCAGATGTCTGCCAGAGATACTCCATCTTTCCATTTGAGAAGTGGCGTAGCCAGTCATTAACATTGGCGATGATTGGATCAATGATAGCGTTGGGGCTGCCCACCCCTGGCGCGTCAGAGAAATCAATTGGGATGAGTGCCACTGAGACCCTCCCCTGCTGGGGGATGCGATCCGCACTTGCCGGGAACGCAATCGCGCCATCGCGTATTGGTGCTCCTTGTAGACGACAGGTGCTGAGCGGCGCTTGTGTTGCTGCAAAGCCTGGGGGCTGTGGCGTAGCAAGTAGCTGTACGTAGTGACGCTGCTGCTCAGCAACCCATCGGCACTCGAGCCAGCCAATGTCATTCTTGAGGCGTTCCCCAACGGCAGGGCATGGCGCACCCGCAGCTAAGCCAGTCGCAGCAGAGGAACTCGGGGCTCCTGAAACGTTCGGCACGTTCGATGCCCCCGCTTCGGTGGAGGCGGATGCAGAGTGCGTCGGAGAAGGACTTGCCCCTGCATCGCTCGAAGGACTGGCGCTTAATGGCGTGCAGCCCCCCACGATTAGCACGAGAGCGACCAATACCGCACCGACCCGACTAGTCATCAAGACGGAGCATTACACAGGGCAGCGGGTGCTGGCGGAGAGAGAGGGATTCGAACCCTCGATGGGGTTGCCCCCAAACCGCATTTCCAATGCGGCGCGTTAGGAGGTGAGCTTCAGCCTCCGCAGGCGCAGGGAGTTGGCGACCACGCTGACGCTGGAGAG
>Ga0208598_1000195_pt1 | contig 19888 bp, 11 predicted proteins | sample LakMenEpi22Jun12_FD_150726 | JGI IMG/M metagenome (GOLD analysis project Ga0208598, IMG submission 150726) | Freshwater microbial communities from Lake Mendota, WI - 22JUN2012 deep hole epilimnion (SPAdes) | ecosystem: Environmental > Aquatic > Freshwater > Lake > Epilimnion/Euphotic zone ... | reverse complement strand
GTAATCCGTCCCCAGCGTCGCGGTTCCTCCCACGCTGTAATTGACGCTTAAAGCAGACGTCGTGCTTCCTGTTCTTGTGAACGTATAAATCAGATTCGCCGTCCCATCTTCTGCCACAAAGGCAGAGTTGAGGGATACCGAAACAACAGGTCCTGTTACAATCGACAATGACCAGCCATCAGCCAAATAGCCGTTGTAGAAGGCGGAAGTAGAAGGCGAATCATCCTGAATATAGAGGCTCCAGATTCCATTAGGATTGGTGCCTTTGAAAACTGAAAGACTCGAAGCATAGGGTCCAGCAGGGACAGCAGGATTAACAAAAATGTCGCCGACCTGAAAATCAGTTGGACGATAGATTCCACTGAACAACAAAGTTGTATCAGGTAGGGATTGAGAGGCCAGCGATGAAAATGTGAGGCTTACGTCGTTGACTCCGTTGGCCCCTCCCACATCAGACATCAAGATGCTCTTGGCACCAGTAGGGCCAACCAGCAAAATATCAAGATCATCAGGCCAGATGTGGGAAAGATGATGAAGAGTCAGATCTAGCGACAGCACAGAAACATCACCTTCTGTGGCAATCGATACAGTGGAAAGATATGGATTTGCTGAACCACTAGGGGGAATAGTGATCCATGTTGAATTAAATCCTGTCACCACATTGTCATCATTGAGAATGATGCTGCTCGCCGTTGCAGCCCCCAAGGTGGCTCCACCTGTAGGACTGGATAGCGTTATTGCAAACGCTTCATGGCTCTCCTGCAACGAGTCGGCTAGTACATCAATGATCACGGTTTTGGTCATCTCTCCCGGAGCAAAGCTCACGCTTCCAGCTGGGAGCTGCAGACCCGAAAAGTCAGTTTCATCTGCAGGATTGGAACCTTGTCCAGAGACGGACCAGGAAACGGATTCCTGGCCAGACGCGCTGCCTTTGCGGGTGATCAGAAAACTGAACGGGGTCGTGCCTATCTGACCCTCGCTCAGGTAGGCCTGAGACGCGGAAATGGAAAATTCAGATGGGACAACCGTATTCAGAAATGCATTCACATTCAGCCGACCGCCTGTCGCCGTTCTGCCTGCCAAAGAGGCTGTCGGAGTGGTACTCGCTAGCAAAGCTTCTCGAATCTGCCGAGCACTGGAGTTGGGATGCTTTGCGGCGTAAAGTGCGATCGCTCCCGTGACATGCGGCGTGGCCATGGAGGTGCCACTCTTGGAGCCATAACTGTTCCCTGGCAGGGTCGAATAAATATCAATCCCTGGAGCACCAAGATCTACTGTACTGCTTCCATACGAGTAATACTGACCACCATTAGCACTGAGAGATGTTACAGCTACAACGGCATCATAACCCGCGTCAGCAATTGTATTTGTACCCGATGGATAGCTGGAAACAGTATCATTATTTCCTCCGGTATTTCCCGCTGCTGCAATGAAAAGAATATCCTGCTTTGCTCCTCTCGTAGTGGCATCTTGCAGGGCCTGGGAATATGTTGTCAGCCCTCCCCAGGAATGGTTACTGGCCACGATGTTGAGGCCATGACGCCGTTTCAGATCCGTCAAGTAATCGATGGCCATGATGGCTCCCGTCAGAGTTCCGCCATTGGCACCCAGAAACTTGACTGAAATCATGGAGACGGCCCAGTTGATTCCAGCAACCCCCTGGCCATTGCCGCCAACAGCCCCAATGGTGCCAGCTACATGGGTCCCATGATCATCGAGGGGGCCATCAAAAGTCGTATTATTGTTTTTATCAAAATCCCAACCCCGAATATCATCAACGTAGCCATTTCCATCATTATCAACTCCATCCACAACCTCATAGGGGTTGACCCAGGCATTGGCCGCCAGATCAGGGTGGGTATGATCAAATCCTTCATCAACAACCCCAACATAAACAGTTCTTGAACCTATAAATCCGCCATCCCAAGCCATCTCCGCCTGGCTACCAAAATCATTCGTGGTCCCGAGGGGACCGACCGAGGTCGGCGAATCACTGCTGTACATTCCCCACAGGGAACCATTGGCATAGCCGGGGTCATCACTGATCGCCTGCGGCCGGAGAATCTGATCGATTTCCGCATAGCGCACAAGGGAGAGTTGGTTGTACAGAGCGAGCCCAACCTCCGGGAACTCACCCTCTGGCAACTGGATAACTTCCAGCACGCCCTCCCCCTCGGCCTTCATGGAGGCGGTCTGGATCAGCTTTGTCCGCTGACCTCCACTACGCGCAAGGGCCTGGATTCGATCTGCTTCCGTGGCCTCAGCCCGCCACTGCACGAGGATCTGAACCCGGGCATCAGAAGACTCGGGGGACATCCCTCCTGCGGAGGAACCATTGTTCCGCTGCCCTGCGGATCGCCATGCGTCGAACTGCCCAAGGCCCCCGGAACCGTTCGCTGAGATAGACCTCTCTTTGCTTGTCCTGCTCGCCAAAAGCCGACTGAATCCTGCCTCGGAAGACTTAGACATGACTCAGCAGCAGAGAGCCGAAAATGAACAGACCTGCATTTTACAGGATAAATCAAGCCTTGACTTTGAACAGGAATGATTTTGTGATAATAGCATATTGTTCTCGCCATTTTTGCGGCCTAAGGCAAATCAGCAATCCATATTAGATTGACATCGATTATATCGATATCTGCGTATCAATACCTTACGCGTTCGTGAACATCAGCAAATAGACTGGTTGTTATCACCATGTCAACATCGCGATCCTGTGGGCCAAGCCGAGACCTTCATGGCCCTTGCCGTGGTTCCCCCTGGTCTTGAGACCGTGGCCGGCGAAGAATTGTCCAAACTGGGGGCCCAATCCGTGAAGCCTCAGCGCGGGGCGGTGGCCTTCGCGATCGGAACGGCTGGCTATTACAGGCTCCATTTGCAAGCCCGTTGTCCCTTTCGCATCTTGCGCGAACTGGCCCGCTTTCCCTGCTCCAGCAAGCAGGATCTGCACCTCTGGGTGCCAAGGGTAGTCAACTGGGAAGCATGGCTGCCTCCGGAGCGGAGTTTTCGAGTGGAGGTGAGTGGCGCGACTCCAGACCTCAACCACAGCCACTTCACCGCCTTGGAGGTGAAGAACGCCCTGGTGGATCTGCAACGCCAGCGCTGGGGCGCCCGAAGCTCGGTGGATCGGCAGGATCCCGACCTGATCCTCCACCTTCACCTCCACCGGCGAGGCGAAGCCGTGCTCAGCTTGGATGGGAGTGGAAGCAGTCTGCACCGCCGGGGTTGGCGAGCGGGAGTTGGGCTGGCTCCCTTGAAAGAAAATCTGGCGGCCGGCCTAATCGCCCTCACCGGCTGGGATGGCAACTGCCCCCTGGTGGATCCGTTCTGCGGAAGCGGCACCCTGCTGATAGAGGCCGCTTGCATGGCCCTGGGCCGGGCCCCGGGGCTGGTGACCACCGCCACGGGAGCGCCACCGCAGGCCCGGTCCTTTGCCCTCCAGCGCTGGCCCGATTTCAACCCCTCCCTGTGGGAGCAAGAGGTGTGGGCTGCCCATACGCTCGCCCGCCACACCCTGACCGAGGGTCGCCCCCTGGCGACCCTCATAGGACGGGACCACAATCCTGAGGTGCTGGCCCAGGCCCAGGGCAATGCGGAGGCCGCGGGCGTCGCCCCATGGATCCGTTTCGAGCTCGGGGAAGCGGACGCCTTCACTCCTCCGCCCGGACCTGGTCTGGTGGTGACCAATCCTCCCTTCGGGGAGCGCCTGGGGGAGCGCCAGGAGCTAGAGGAGCTCTACCGAGGCCTGGGCCACCGTCTCCGCGAGATGGCCCCTGGCTGGACACTTTGGCTGCTGAGCGGCCACCCAGGGCTCACGGGAGCCCTGCGGCTCAAGGCCTCCCAGCGCATCCCGGTGAGCCACGGCGGCCTTGACTGCCGCTGGCTCCGCTATGCCCTGCGCGATTCCTCCCAGAATTCACCCGATTGAGAACCATCGGGCATGGTCAGCACTGGCTGAACGCTCTGTGGTGGGGCATGATCCATGCGGAATGGCCTGCCCGCGCGTGCCCTCCCCCCCCAACGTCAGCGCGCATCGGGCGCATCTGCGCCTCCAATCGCTTGGCTGGGCGCTGCTGGCGGCGATCTTCTCCGGTGCCATGGCCCTGCTGTTGCCCTGGCCGCAGGACTTGTTGGCGCAAATGGATACAACCCTGCGCGCTGGGGGATGTGGTTTTTTTTATGGACTACTGGCCTTTCATCTGCAGCGGGTTGACCCCGATGATGGCCATCTTCAGGCCGGCCTGGTGGGAGCCATCTGCGCCATCCGTAGTCTCGCTGCCCCCTTCCCCTGGTCCGAAACCTGGCCCCTTTTCCCCCTCGGATCGGGGCCGTTCACTCTGGAGGAGCTGACAGGCGGGCTGTCATCCCTGATGATGGGAGCGCTGTTGATCTGGTTGCCACTCTGGTGGCCGCTGGTCGGCAGCGCCCTGTTGCTCCAGTGGGCCCAGCGCCTGCTGCCTGCCCCGCGGCCATGAGTCTGCTGCATGCCACCTGGCTGTTTCCCCCGGAAGGAGCGGGAGGCCGGCTGTTGCTGTGGGCCGACACCTGGAGGGTGGCCAGCCCGGTGAAACCGGACACGGGAGTGCCCGACCACCCCCTCACCCTCAACTGGGATGACCTGGCGGACTGGCTCCAGGAACATGATCTCTGGTCTGAGGCCCTGCGGCCGGCCAACGCCAGCCTCACCCTGCCCAGTCGCACCCAGGCGGCCAAGGGCCGCCGCACCTCGGCGGAGGCCCCCTGGAGTGGACTCCCGCTGCAGGCCGGCGAGCCCATCCCCACCCCACTGACCTGGTGGCCCTGGAAGGTGGAGGGGCTGGCCATGGAACCGGGGGCAGCGGCGGAGTGGCTCAGTACGCTTCCGCTCTCGGGTCGCCACCCCGACCTGGCGGATGAGCTGCGCTGGTGGAGCCACCTGCAACGGTGGGCCCAGAGCCTCATCGCCCGGGGGCGTTGGCTTCCCCAGGTGGAGGAGGGCAGGGCCTGCTGGCTGCCCCTGCTCAATCGGGAGGGCGACCGCCGCCGGCTGGAAGAGCTGGCGATGGGCCTGCCCCAGGTGGCCACCTGCGCCGTCGCCTCCGGCACCCCCACGGAAAAAGCCCTGGCCTGCCGCCGACCTGGGAGCGGTCGCCTGCGGGTGGCCAGCCTGCTCGAGGCCCTGCTGGATGGGCAACTCCGCAACGGGTTTGCTCCTGGAGGCAAGGAGCTGGACCCCCTGTTGACGGCCTGGCAAAAAGCCCTCGGCCGCGGCGATGGGCGGCTGGGCCTCGATCCGGAGCAAACGGAGCGATTGGAGACCGCCACCCACCACTGGCGCGAAGGCGTGGCGGGAAGGGTGGCTCCAGCCCGGGCTTGCCTGGAACTCTTCACTCCCGCCGATGGCGAAGAGCTCTGGGAAGTGCGCTTCTCCCTGCAGGCGGAAGCCGAACCCACGCTGCGGCTGCACGCGGGGGTGGTGTGGGCAGCCGGAGACAGCGTGCTGCAGCTCGGTGAAGTGGAGGTGCCCCAGGCGGGAGAGCTGTTGTTGGAGGGTCTGGGGAGGGCTTTGCAGGTGTTTGAACCCCTCGGCCGGGGCCTGGAGAGCGCTACACCGGAGCAGATGCAACTCACGCCGGCGGAAGCCTTCGTGCTGGTGCGCACCGCCGCCAACCAACTGCGCGATGTGGGGGTGGGAGTGGTTCTCCCCCCCAGCCTTAGCGGCGGCCTGGCAAGCCGTCTGGGGCTGTCCATCGAGGCGGAACTGCCCAGCCAATCGAGGGGGCTGAGCCTGGGCGAGGGGTTGGATTGGCGTTGGGAACTGATGATTGGCGGGGTCACCCTGAATCTGAAGGATCTGGAGCGGCTGGCGGCCAAGCGCAGCCCCCTGGTGCAGCACAAAGGGGCCTGGATTGAGCTGCGCCCGGGCGATCTCAAGAATGCGGAGCGGTTCTGCGCGGCCGATCCCAGCCTGAGCCTGGATGAGGCCCTGCGCCTCACCGCCAGCGATGGCGACACCCTGATGCGCCTGCCCGTGCATCGCTTCCTGGCCGGCCCCCGGCTCCAGGCGGTGCTGGAGCAATACCACCAGCAGAAGGCACCCGACCCCCTCCCGGCTCCTGAGGGGTTTGCCGGCCAGCTGCGGCCTTATCAGGAGCGGGGGCTGGGCTGGCTCACCTTTCTGCACCGGTTCGACCAGGGAGCCTGCCTGGCGGACGACATGGGCCTCGGCAAAACGATCCAGTTGCTGGCGTTTCTGCAACACCTCAAGGTGGCTGGGGATCTCAAGCGGCCCGTTCTACTGGTGGCGCCTACGTCCGTGCTCACCAACTGGAAACGGGAGGCCGCGGGGTTCACCCCTGAGCTGGCGGTGCGGGAGCACTACGGCCCGAGGCGGCCCAGTAACGAAGCGGCCCTGAAGAAAGCCCTCGACGGCATCGACCTGCTGCTCACCAGCTACGGCCTGCTGCAGCGTGACAGTGAACTGCTGGAGACCATCAACTGGCAGGGGGTGGTCATCGATGAGGCCCAGGCCATCAAGAATCCCTTCGCCAAGCAGAGCCAGGCCGCCCGGGATCTCGCCCGTCCGCGCAAGCAGGGTCGCTTCAGGATTGCCCTCACCGGCACCCCTGTGGAAAACCGCGTCAGTGAACTATGGGCCCTGATGGACTTCCTCAACCCACGGGTGCTGGGGGACGAGGGCTTCTTCCGCCAGCGCTACCGACTCCCCATCGAGCGCTATGGCGACATGAGTTCCCTGCGGGACCTCAAGGCCCGGGTGGGCCCCTTCATCCTGCGGCGGCTCAAAACGGACAAATCCATCATTTCCGACCTGCCCGAAAAGGTGGAGCTCAGGGAATGGGTGGGACTCGCGCCCGAGCAGGTGAAGCTCTACCGCAAAACCGTGGACGACAGCCTGGACGCCATCGCCCGGGCCCCCTTGGGACAACGGCACGGTCAGGTGCTTGCCCTCCTCACCCGTCTCAAGCAGATCTGCAACCATCCCGCCCTCGCTCTCAAGGAAGGGAATGTGGAAATTGACTTTGCGGCTCGAAGCGCCAAGGTGCAGCGGCTGGAAGAAATCCTCGAAGAAGTGATCGAGGCGGGGGATCGGGCCCTGCTGTTCACCCAGTTCGCCGAGTGGGGGCACCTCCTGCAGGTGCATCTGCAACGACGCTGGCGGCAGGAAGTGCCCTTTCTCAGCGGGAGCAGCAGCAAGAGTGAGCGGCAGGCCATGGTGGATCGCTTCCAGGAGGATCCCCGGGGCCCCCAGCTCTTTCTGCTCTCCCTCAAAGCCGGTGGAGTGGGGCTCAATCTCACCCGGGCCAGCCATGTGTTCCATATCGACCGCTGGTGGAATCCAGCCGTCGAAAACCAGGCCACCGACCGGGCCTACCGCATCGGCCAGACCAATCGGGTGATGGTGCACAAGTTCATCACCAGCGGCACAGTGGAGGAACGGATTGACCGCATGATTCAGGAGAAGTCCAAATTGGCGTCTGAAATTGTGGGAAGCGGGGAAGAGTGGCTTGGGGGGTTGGATGTGAGTCAGCTCAAGGAACTGGTGGTCCTGGAGGAAGGCTGAAGCTGTGTCATCGTTGGGGAGAAGAGAGCAGAGCCCGTGGCTGAGGTCGTTACTGTTTTTGGCGGAGGAGGATTCCTTGGTTCCGCCATTGTGGATTCCCTCCTACTGAAGGGCCATGCGGTTCGGGTGCTAGAGCGGCCTCGCATCCAACCTCACCGAACGTTTGGGGATGGGGAGAAAGTGGAATGGTTTGAGGGTGATTTTGGCCACCTCCCCGACATCCAAATGGCGCTTGAACAGGCCACAGCCGTTATCCATCTCGTCTGCACTACACGACCCAAAAGCTCAAATGATGAGCCAATCTATGACGTTCAGAGCAATGTGATCTCCACACTCCAGCTCATCCAGGAGATGCGAGACCTTGGCATCAAAAAAATCATCTTCGCCTCCTCAGGTGGCACTGTTTACGGTCCTCCCGTGCGCACCCCGATCGACGAAGATCATCCGACCAATCCGACCACGTCCTATGGGATCACCAAACTCATGATCGAGAAATATCTCCTTCTTGAGAAACTCCTCCACGGCCTGCAGGCCACCATCCTCCGTGTGGCTAACCCCTATGGCGAACGTCAACGCGTGGAGTATGCCCAGGGAGTGGTAGCAGCATTCCTGAAGTGTGCATTGACTGGGGCACCGATAGAGATCTGGGGCGATGGATCGGTCATTCGTGATTATTTACATATTGCCGATGTAGCGGCCGCCTTCAGCACAGCTCTCTACTACAATGGGGCTGAATCGATTTTCAACATCGGCTCAGGTACAGGCCTCTCGCTCAATGAATTGGTGTCCATACTTTCGGACGAGCTGGGCCAGAAACTCGAAGTTGTTTATAAGCCAGGACGTGATTTTGATGTAAAATCAAATGTGTTGTGCTGCAAACGTGCCCAGCAAGAATTGCATTGGCAACCGAAGATTTCCATGGCAGCGGGTTTAAGCCGCACGCTCACCTGGTTGCGTGATCACGCGCCGAGCCCTGGCTGAGCTCAACGCGCGCAAAAGCGCACCAACATGGAAGCCGAATCCTTCGGAGGCATCAATTCCTTGGGATCAAACGGGGGCACTTCGGCCTTAGCCGCCATGGGAGCCGGGGCGGCATAGGGGGGGCGATCATCCTCCGCCTGCACCTCCAGGGGCTTGAGGATGGACAGCCCCAGTGCCGAAGCCACATCCTGAGCACGATGGAAGGCCTGGCGATAGGCCGCTGCGAGCAAGGCCCGTCGGGTCTCGCCCGAGCGCACGGGATCGGCCTCGGCACTCACCGGCGCCAGGCGCACCCCGGGGTGGGCGCCCACTTGGCGGATGAGAGCCTGCAGACGGCTGGGATCCAGAAGGCCACTCACCTGAAGGGAGGCCAGGCTGATCGCAGGCCTGCCTGGTTCCGCAGGACGCTGCCAGGTGGAGGGAGAGGAAACCCGCAGCTGCCGCACTTGAAGGCCCTGAAGATCAGAACGGACGGACGCCAGGCGCTCCTGCAAGAGGGCCAGAGCTCCATCACTGCTGCGCTGCTCCGCTTCCAGAGACAAGCTGAAACGCAACTGGCCGATCGGCAACTCCTGCTCCGCACTCCCGCGTGCTTCCAGGAGGGTGCCATCGCAGCGGAGTTGAATCTGGGCCCAAGCTGGGCAAGGAAAGGACGGAAGCAGGAGGAACAGGAAAGGGCTCCAGGCACGCCATCGGGCAGAAGCGGTGGAGCTGTTGAGCCGAGACCATCTCACCATGAAGGCTGCGCTCCTCAACCCAAGAGTCCACCAACGTAGTCAGGCAACTGCCGCACGGGATCCGCCTCAAGGGCTTCCTGCGAAGGGAGGGGAATCGGGGCTGCAGACCGTGCCCAAAGGAGGGACCACCCCTGAGAGGAGATAGGCCACTTCGTGGCGGGCCACGCAGGCACTTGGATTCCGCAACACCGTGTGGCCGTAACCATTCACGCTCAGAAGCTGGCCTTGGGCCAGCTCCCTGGCCATGGCCAGGGACGACTGAAAGGGAAACACCGGATCAAAACGGTGTCCGATCACCAGAACGGGGCCTGGGGTGGGGGTGGCCCAGGGGCCGCGATAGGGCGCAGCGGCCGCTGGCCAGGCCGCACAGCGGGCATCGCTCCACACCACCCAGGCCCCGAGGGGCCCAGAGCGGCTCCGAGCCCGCTCCGCCAGCGCCTGAATCGCCCCCAGTTGGCGCGGTTGGGGGGTTTCGCTGCAGCGCAGGGCCAGGGCCTGCTCGGGGGCCCCATCCTCCGCTGGCGTCTCCGCCAGACCCTCCTTTGCCCCGCCGCGGCTCAAGGACTCAAGGAACCGGGCCGCCCCCTGCCACCCCCCGCCAGGGCTACCGGCCGGCACGCTCTGGAGCCGCTGGCGCAGCTGGCTGAACACCTCTCCGGTGCCCAGCCGCCGGTCCCCCCAGCGAAGGGGACCTTGCCGCAGGCGGGCCAGGAGTTCGGCGTAGCGCCGTTCCCCGCCAGCCTCCGGACCGCTCGCAGCGGAGGGCGCAAAAGCGCAGCGGGGACGCCCAACGGCGGCACAGCGACGAACAAAGGCCACCAGGGTGGCTCCGGTGCCCAGATCCCGCTCCAGCCGATAGTCGGTGCCCTCCATCACCAGGGGATTGCCGTTGTCGCCCCAGGCGTAGGGATCGACGGGTCCATCCAGCACCAGGGCGCCCAGGGTGCGCGGATAGAGGTTGGCGTAGGTGGCCCCGATCAAGCTCGCCACCCCGCTGGCCCGCAGCCGCAGGGTGGTCTCCCCGAGGGCCTGGCGTAACAGCTCCAGGTCTCTGGCGCTGTCGGCGGAGCTCAGGTGGGGTAGCAGCTGACCCTGGTGGCGTTCGCAGGCGCGGGCGAGCTCGGCCCAGCTGTCGAACCAGCGGGTCTCCGCCGCCGGGCCCAACGGGAGGCTGGGGGGCTGGCGGGCGCGCCAGCTGCGGGCCTCCTCCTCGGAGGGCCAGCAGTGCAGGGCGCCAGGCTCACCCAGGCTGCCGGTGCCTCGCCGCTGCCAGGTCAGCAGATCGAACCGGCTGCGGAGGGCAGAGGGCAGGGCCCGGGCCATGGCGCCCAGGGAGAGCGCATCGGGAGCCCCTGGGGCCCCATCGAGCAGCACCAACGTTCCAAGGCGCGGGCCAGGGCCGATGACCCGCAGACGTGCCACCCGCAACACCAACTGCGCTCCAAGGGGCCGTGCATGGTCCAGGGGAACGGGAAGGGTGGCGCACTCCGTTCCTGGCTCCAGCCCTGGGCTCCCCAGGATGGGACAGGAGCCCCAGGAGAGGGTGGTGCCTCCCCGTCCCGGCCCGTCGGCCTGAAGCTGGGCCAGCACCGGGGCGGGCAGGCCAGCAAGGATCAGGGCGCCCATGCCCGCGAGAGCCGATCTCATCAGGGATCCTCCACAGGGGTAGAGCTTGTGGCTGGGTCCGCCAGAACGGTGCTGTAGTCGATGCAGCTGGCATCGACACAAACGGGGCCTGGGGCGTTGGCGGCCAGGCGGCGGGCCATGGGGATTGCGATGCTGCAGCGAGGCTACGCAGGGCGCCGCCCCCTAATCCCAAGGCCAGGGAAGTGACTGCAGCCAGGCCACCCGGGCGAGGGCGAGATCGCGCTCAGGGCCAGCAGCGGGGACATGGAACCCGGTGCAGCTGCCGTTGTGGAGACGGCCATCCGGGCAGACGGTTCAGTTCACCGGCACATCGACCCAGCGGGCCCGCTTGGTGTGGGCGCCCTGCAGCTTGGCCCTCTTGAGGGAACCCCGCAGCATCACCACCCCATTCAGGTCGGCATTCGAGAGATCTGCCCCCGTCAGGTCGGTGTCCACCAGCAGGGCCCCCACGCCGGTTTCATCGCTGACGGTATCGCGCGCATCGTGGGAACAGTCGGCGAGGGGATAGCAGGGGTGGGTCGGATCGGCCGTCAGCCGCCGATCGTCCTCCTCCTCCGCCTCCACCAACCGCAGGCCCAGATGGGCGCGGCGCAGGTTCGCCCCCACCAGGGTTGTGCGCTCCAGGCGGGCGGCGGCCAGGTTGGTGCCCATCAGGTTGGCCCCATCAAAGAGGCCATCGGTCAACCTGGCTCGGCCCAGATTGGCGCCGCTGAAATCGGCGCCGCGGGCGTTGGCTGCGGTCAGATCAGCACTCTCAAGATCCGATCCGCGAAGGCGGGCCCGGACGAGGCGCACTCCGCTGAGATCCGCACTCTCCAGATCGCTCCCCTCCACGTCAGCCCCGCTGAGGTCGGCAAAGATGAGGGAAGCCGATTCCAGATCACAGGAGCGAATCAAGGCCCCGCGCAGGTTTGTGCCCCCAGCCGCAGGGGACGGCCGAGGGGCCGGTTGGGGAGATCCTGGATGCGACTGACGGATCCATCCCGCACCACGAGGGCCAGATGGGCCTTGAGGTAGGGCTCGCTGGCAAAGAAACGGGCGGCCCGCCCCGGGGTGCGGGCCAGGCCGCCCACCACCAGATCCACCCGGTCGTCCTCCAACCAACGCTCCAGCTCGGCGGTGGAGCCCTCCACCAGATCGATGCGCTTCAGGCCCAGATCCCTGGCCAAGCGCCGGGTCAGATCGAGGTCGAAACCCACCCACGCGCCGGCGCCATTGCGGTAGGCCCAGGGCATGGCCTCGCGCCTCACCCCAAGCCGCAACACACCCCGGGCCCGTAGCGCCGGGAGGTTCACCGGCGCAGGGGCGCTCAGAGCCGCAGGGACGACGGGCGGGCGCTCCTCCAGCGGAGCCCGCTGCAGCACCACCTGATCCTTGTCGTATCGGCCCTGCAGCGCCTGGGCCAGGCCGGCACGAACGGCGCCCCCGCCCAACCAGGCCAGGCCAGCTGATAGCCCGAGGCCGAGCAACAGGGGGGAGAGGCGCAACCGCAGCTTGCTGCGGAGGGCCGTTGAAGCCAGCACCGCCAGGGTGAGGAGTCCCAGCAGGGTCAGTGACTTTTCGAAACGAAAGATCCAGAGCCCAACCAGATCGATCACCTGGAGGAGATCCAGAGGCAGCCCCTGCAGGCGCAGGCCCTCCCGCACGGAGGCCTTTAGTCCGCCCATGCTGCTGGGCAGGCCGATCGCCAGAAAACGGAGGACGGCCGGCAGCGCCATCGGCTGGTCGACATACCAACCCAGGAAAGGCACACAGACGAGCGCCATCACCTGCCCGAGACCCGGGAGGGCATAGGCCAACGTGACGGTGGCCGTCATCTCCTCCTCCGCCTGATGCCGCTGCTCATCAGCCCCCCACTCCTGCTGGTTCAGGAGTTGGCGCAAGTTGGCCAGCAGTGGTGGCAGGGCCACGGTGACGCTGCCGGAGCCGAAGGCCAGGCCCAGGGGACCGGCAGCGACCCGCCAGAGCTCCCGGGGCCGCAGGGGAGTGAGGGCGAGCAGCAGGGCCAGCAGCACCAGGGCCGTGGCCAGGGCCGCCACCAGAGTGATCCAGAACAACCCCTGCAACCGCAGTAGCGCCGACAGATCCGCCATGGCTGCGCTGCGGGCCGTGAGGGCCACGATGGTGAGGGGAATCAGGCCAGCCACGATGCGATTGAGATCGCGGAAGAGGTCGCGCACCACGGCCAGCGGACGCAGCAGATCGTTGCGATCGGGATGGCACTGGAGCAACACACCCAGCACGGCACAGAGGAGCACCACCGCTGGCACGTTGTCGTTGGCCAGGGCCTGGAAGAGGTTGGCCGGCACATAGGTGCGCACGAGATCACGCTGTTCCGGAATGGCCAACAGGGCAGGCGAGAAGAAATCGGAGCCGATGAGCGGCGGCAGCATGGCGGGCATGAGGAGCACCGCCGCGGCTCCCAATGCCCAGAGCAGAAGCAAGACCCCACCCCCGCGACGGACCAGATCCCCCATGAAGCCGGCCGGCAGATGGCCCAGGGCGTGGAGCACTTCGCACACGAGATAGGGCATCACCACCAGCTGGGAGGCCTGCAGGCCAATCACCCCCAGAGGAGCCACCCAGGGGACGGCCGCTGGCAGGAGGCGCCCCAGAACCACCCCCAGCACCGTCGCCAGAAGACTCCGCATCCCGAGGGATCGGGGCCAGAGAATCCCGGCCAACAACGTTCTGCGGGAGCGGAAAAGCGATGGGGAGCGTTGCTGGAGATCATCCCGCCAGCGGCACACCAGAGCCACCGGCAGGCCGTGGCGCTGCGCGAGCTGCTCCAGCGTTTCCCGCCCTTGCAGAGCCTCCAGGGCAACCTGAGCCTTGAATTCTGCAGAGTGCCCAGGCTGGCGCTGCATTAGGGCACGGCCAAAGCGCGAGCAATCAGGCGCAAGGTATCGGCTTCCTCCGCCCGCACAACCCCCGATCGACAGGGGGGAATAATGAAACCAACAACAGCGGCGGCCACGATGGTCTCCACCCCCTCGATCGCCACCCAGCTGGGCCAGCAGGGCCTGGGCCAGCAGCCCTGGTGGGTGGAGCAGTGGATGGAGTTGATCAACTCCTACCGCTACAAAAAACGGTTGGAGCGGGCCTGGGACTACGCCCGCTCCGGCAACGTGGTGTCGATCCGCTTTGAGGGGCGAAGGGTGCACGCCCGGGTGCAGGGCACGGGCGACGAGCCCTACAAGGTGAAGCTCTGGCTGGATGTGCTCAACGATGAAGACTGGGGCTATGTGCTCGAGGCCCTGAGCCAGAAGGCCCGCTGGTCGGCCCAGCTGCTGGCGGGGATCATGCCCCAAGACATCGAGCGGGCCTTTGCCGCCAGTGGCAAACGGCTGTTTCCCTTCAAATTGCAGGAGGTGCGCAGCGAGTGCACCTGCCCGGACAAGGCCAATCCCTGCAAGCACGTCAGCGCTGTGTTCTATCTGATGGGCGACCGCTTCTCGGAGGATCCCTTCGTGCTCTTCCAGCTGCGGGGCCGCAGCCGGGTGCAGCTGCTCACGGAGCTGGCGGAACGAAGGCGGGCCGGGGCCCGTGCTCCCAGGGTGCATGTGCCCCACCCGGTGCATGGGGCGATCGCCGATCCCGGCCGCTGGTGGCGCTACGACGCCCCGCTGGATCCCGATCTGGTGGTGATCACCCCGGCCCTGGAGGGAGAATCGGGGCTGGAGGTGGCGGGCCCCCTGCCCCTGGCGGAGGAGCCCCGCTTCCCGGAGGCCAATCGCCAGTTTCTTGAGCGCTTGCTGGCCCATGGCAAGACCATGGCAGAGCTGGCCATGGCCCGGGCCATGGCGGCAGGAGCAGAGAAGGAGGCCCCCAGCCCCGGGGAAGGGGAAGGCCCGGACAGCCGGTGATGGAGCCCCCCTGGCTTGAGCCGCCGGCCCTGGAGGTGGTGGCCCTGATCCTGGAGAGCCACAGGGCGGCCTTTGGGGCGTCGCTGGTGGCCGGGATCGATCCGCGGGCCAACCCAAGGCTGGCGGCCCAGGAGGTGTTTGCGGCCGATCAGGCCGTGCTGGCCCATGACGGCTCAGCGGATCCGCGGCTGATCTATGCCAATGCGGCTGCACTCCGGCTGTGGCGAAGGCCGTGGGCGGAGATGATCGGCATGCCCTCCCGATTGACGGCGGAGCCCGAGGAGCAACCGGCCCGAGCCAAGGCCCTTGCCTTCGCTCAGCAGCAGAACGCTCTTGCTGGATATACGGGAATCAGGGTGGACATGGAGGGTCGTCGGTTCCGCATCGAGGGGGCTAAGGTCTGGACCTTTCCTAAGGCAGGAGGGGGAGCACGGGGACAGGCGGCAGGATTCTCCAACTGGACTTTGCTGTAACCCTCAGCAAGTACCTCTTCCGAAGACACAATCTTAACCAGCCAAATCTCAATCATTGAAGGGCAATAGACCCAATCTTAAAATCAGAAATGTCTCACCTTTCCTCTTTGTCTCTGGTGACTTGATCCCATGCCATTTTACCCAAACCTCAATTGGCTTCGTCTACTTGGCGGCACTGCTGATGACACGGGTTTTGTTTTGGCAAGAAGCGATGACGGAGGCATCTTCCTTGGTGGTGAAACGAATCTAGGCAGTTGGGATGGTCACCTCAATCAGGGGCGACGGGATGGCTTTGTCTCCCGCTACGACACCAATGGTCTGCGCACCTGGACCCGGTGGTATGCCACCAATCAAGACGATCAGGTCAGAGGACTCACTCTTGGGCTGGATGGCTCCCTTTACGTGAGTGGCGGCACCCTCAATGGAATCGATGGCAATATCAGTTTCAGCACTGGAGCAAGCGATGGGTTCATCAGCCGCATCTCTTCAGTAGGAAGCAAACAGTGGACCTTGCAGGTTGGCGGCAGCTCCTGGGATTTGACCAGATCCCTCGCAACCGCCCCTGACGGATCAGCCATCTATGCAGTTGGGTACACATCCAGCCCAACCTTTGCTCCCCTTACTCCTCTTCCCAGTGGAGAAGGCACGCCTGACGCCTATGTCCTGAAGATCAACCCCGACAAAACCATCCAATGGGCCAGTCGCTTGGGGTTTGGCCTCGACGATTACGGCATGAACCTGGCCGTCGGAACCGATGGATTCATCTACGCAACAGGCTTCGTCGGCACGAGCACCCAGGCCAGCCAGGCATTCCTCGCAAAACTGAACCCCCTGAACGGCCAGGAAGTTTGGCGCAAACTGATCGGTGCTGCACAGAACGACTATGCCGAAAGCATTCGCATCAGCAGCGACAACTACCTTTACGTTCTACTGAGCACAGACAGCCCACTCAATGAAGAAGTCAACCAGGGAAATCGCGATGTCGCCGTCCAGAAATATGATTTCAACGGCAACCGACTCTGGACCGTTCTGCATGGTTCACCGGCCAAGGAAGAAGGCAGAAATCTAACCATCAGCAACGACAACTCGGTCTATATCACAGGATATACGACCGGCAATCTGGGGGGGCAGATCAATAAAGGCGGCGAGGATGCCTTCATCAGCAAGATCACACCATCCGGGGTTGTGGAATGGACCAAACTTCTCGGGACTGCCGGCAATGATGTGGGCTGGGACGTCACGACCACGACCCAGGGAGATCTCATCGTTACTGGCTTGACCACTGGTAATTTAGAGGGTCAGCTTTCCAATGGCGGACAAGACATCTTCCTGGCCAGCGTCAACATCAAAGGTGTCGCTGACCCCAACCCAGCCGCCACATTTGCCGCCAACCTGACGACTACCAGGACGAGTCCCCTACTGGGTGGCCAACTCACGGCCAGTGGACCATCTTCTGGACATCTTTTCAAGCTACTGACTCCCGCTCCCGCAGGATTTTCCCTGCAAGCGGATGGTCGCTGGAGTTTCAACCCTGGAGATCCCGCCTACAGCCCTCTTGGCACAAGTGCCCGCCAGGCCCTGCGGATTTCTTACTCCGTTCAGAGTAACCAGCCAACACCAAAAGGCCAGGTTCCGCCTCAGGCCATTCTGGTGGGTGGTCCAAATGGCCAGTTCCCCACCCTTCAGCAGGCCCTGAACCAGGCCCCAGCCGGTGCCATCATTTATCTGGCGCCCGGCGTGTACAAAGAAGATCTGACCATTTCCAAGAATGTCACCATTCTTGGCGCCTTTTTTGGCGTGCCCGCCAGCGAGGCAAGCCGCGGGCTCAGTGGCCAGGAAAGCGTGATCGAAGGTTTTGTCACTGTCACGCCGACGGCTTCCGACTTCGCCTTGGATGGCGTGACCCTTCTGGGAAGCAGAAGCTCGGGTCTGAACTTGCGTGTGCAGTCGGCTTCATCACGCCTGGCCAACTCCATCATCACCAGCGTCAAACCGCTTGGAGGATGGACCGACTTTGCAACAGTTCGCTATGTACGCGACACCACACTAACGCCTTTTACGAGCATCACTGTTGACAATAATTTGTTCAATGGCTATGTCGATTACGTAGCGAGGCCCGTACCCCTCCATATCAGCCGATCTCAGCTAGCCAAAGTTAGCAACAACCATTTCATTCATACTGGTGGCGGAGTCAATATTGCTTTGGCCGACAACATTGACCAAGCCATCGTTCGCAACAACCTCACCATTGGCGGCGGGAAGGGCATCGGCACATATAATGTCTTTAATTACCTAGTCATTGAAAACAATACAATTCTCGACGCCAATTTTAATGGCCTAGAACTTAGTCCAGGCAGCGACATTAGGGCAGGCATTATAACAGGCAATATCATTCATGGCAGTGGCATCAACATCCACAATGTAAATCCCACTAACAACTTCACCAATTTCTTCGTTTCCAATCAGGCTGTCATTGCCCCCGATTTCCGGATTGCCAATAACGATTTAAGCCAGACCTTCGGCACCAACCTGCCCTACCAAGGGTTTCAACCCAAAGACGCAATCGACAGAACCAGCCGTGACTCATCCATCGGCACCTTCCGCCTGGATGTCGTCAACCCAACGCCAATCACGACAGCCCCGGCGATCCCCCTTGCCCGATCAGTGGATGCGGCTCGATTGGATGTCACCCGCTACGCAACCGGCCTGGGGTTCCCCAGCAGCATGGTCGACCTGGGCGACGGGTCCCTGCTGGTGGCCGTGACAGCGGGAGATCCTGTCAGCCGCTCACCCTTCGGCACCACCCCCTCCCAGCTCATCCGCCTTGTCGATGCCGACAACAACGGCACGGAAGACGGCCGGCAGGTGTTGGCCACCCTGCCGGGGTTTGTCACAAGCGTGCGCAAGGCTGGCTCCCTCATCTTCGCTCTGAGTAGCGGACGTCAGGGGACCTCACCGCAAATCACGATCCTGAGGGCAGGGCCTTCTCCAGCAGATCCATTGGTGGAAGTAGCCAAGCTCAATCTCACCTTTCCGGCGGATTTTCTCAACGCCGCCAACCCCCACACCAGCTATGCCCTGGCAGCACGGCTCAGCCCAACGATTGCAGACACGATTGAGCTGTATTTCAACTTAGGAGCACGAGACGACAACCTATCCACCAACCCTGCGCTGCAGGTGAGCTTCTCCGCCACTGGAGCCGCCTATTCCGAAAGCGGCCTGATGCCAACCGACTCGCTCCAGAGAGTTCTGATCAAGGATCTGGGCCAGAGTGTGAGCATTGGAGCGCCACTGACCATTGCGACTGGGCTACGCAATGCTGCTGGTCTTGCTTTTGATGGCGCGGGCAATCTTTATTTTGAGGACAATGGCTTCAGCCTAGATCCTAACAATCCCAATCCGCCAGCCAATCAAGATATCTCTTTTTCCGCTGATGAATTAAACCGAATCAACGCTACGGAGCTTGGTCGCACAGTACCTAATTTTGGATTCGCCCAATCCTATGTTCGCTACAGCGATGGTCAAATCATCAATCCGTCTGCCAACATCCGGCAACCGTTGGTGAGTTTTCTGCCGATCAATGGCCAGAAAAGCGAGGGCGCGGTGGAGATTGGATCGGTCCCACTTGGTTTTCCTAGTGATTTTTCCAACCAGTTCCTAACAGCTTTTTATGGAAAGTTTGGCGTAGGCAGCGCACTGAATGATGAAAACCCCATCATCGCGGCCGATCCCACCACAGGACAGCGCTATCGCTTCATCAACAGTTCCATTCTTGGCAATCCCAGCGGCATTCTGAGCGCCGGCAACAACCTCTTTCTCGCGGACTACAGCAGCACTGGCTTCTTCTTCGGCAGCAGCAATGGCGTGCCAGCGGATCAGGCAGGCACGATCTACCGCATCACGCCCAAGCGGCTGGCCAGCTTTCTGCAAACCCCCAGCCTCTTCAGCGCGGGAGCCAATTCAGCGGATCTCCGCTGGATCACCAGCGAAGACGCCACCAGCCAGATCGAGCTTTGGGGTGGGTCCATCCCTGCAAACACACCTGTTGTAACCCCCGGCAGAGCACAAGCATCCGGGACGTCGTTTCTCACCTCCGTCAGCCTCACTGGCCTGGAGGCGGCCACCACCTACAACTATCGGGTGACGCTGGGCAATCAAAACGTCAATGGCAGCTTCACCACAGCCAACAACGGCACCGCTCCACCGCCAGCCGTTCCTGTGATCACCCTGGCGGTTAGCCCCGCCTCTGTGGCAGAAGATGGCCCCGCCAATCTCATCTATACGTTCACAAGAATAGGGAGCACCACGTCTTCCTTAGTCGTCAATTACAGCGTGGGAGGAACCGCGACGCTGGGGGCGGATTACACAGGGATTGGAGGATCATCAGCAACGATCACCTTTGCCGCGGGATCTGCGACAGCAACGGTGACAGTGGATCCCACGGCTGATGCTGTGGTGGAAGCCGATGAAACGGTGGCGCTGACCCTCACTGCAGGAACGGGTTACACCATTGGCACAGCTGGAGCTGTGGTGGGCACTATTGCCAATGACGACACCAGCACCACGCCTCCTCCAACGACCCCTCCATCCACACCAACGGCCTTGCCACGGCCGACGCTGATC
>Ga0208598_1000190_pt1 | contig 19988 bp, 24 predicted proteins | sample LakMenEpi22Jun12_FD_150726 | JGI IMG/M metagenome (GOLD analysis project Ga0208598, IMG submission 150726) | Freshwater microbial communities from Lake Mendota, WI - 22JUN2012 deep hole epilimnion (SPAdes) | ecosystem: Environmental > Aquatic > Freshwater > Lake > Epilimnion/Euphotic zone ... | reverse complement strand
GGTTGTAACCGCCGCCGTTTCCGCCGCGATAGCCGCCACCGCCGCCGTTACCACCACGGTAACCGCCGCCGCCGCCGCCAAAGCTGCGCTTCTTGTAGCCACCGCCGCCACCGCCTTCGGGCTTAGGACGACTTTCGTTGACAACCACGTTGCGGCCGTCAACTTCTGTGCCATTAAGGGCAGCAATCGCTGCTTGTGCCTGGTCGTCGTTGGGCATTTCCACAAAGCCGAAACCTTTGCTACGGCCAGTGAACTTGTCGGTGACGATCTTGGCAGAAGCTACTTCGCCATGAGATGCAAAAAGGTTGAGCAGATCCTGGTCTTTGAGGTTCCAGCTCAGATTTCCTACGTAAATGTTCATTTTAATACGTTTTTAAACAATAAACAGTGTCAACAGTAAACAGTACCATAAGAACATTCTACGTTGTTGCGAATCGTTCCGGACATGCAAAACTGAAAGAGCACCAATAGCCTGGCAAAATAACGCTTTTTTTTATTTCTCGCGATAATTTGTTGAGCAATTCAAAAAAAATTGAAGCAACATGCTGGTTAGCAGTTTCTTACATATGCAAAAAGCCCTCCGAGGGGAGGGCTTTTCAACGAAATGGTTTGAACTATTTTATGCAGCGGTCACCTCGAAATCGATCTCAGCGGTTTTTCCGTTGCCAAAGTCGATCTGTGCCTTGTAGCTACCCAGTTCTTTGAGCTCTTCAGGCAAGCTGATCTTTTTACGATCGATCTCAAAGCCTTTTTGCTCACGAATGGCGCGGCTCAGTTGCAGGGAAGTAATGCTACCGAAGATCTTTCCGCTGGTGCCGGTCTTGGCTGTTAGCTTAACGGGACCTTCGTTGAGTTTGGCAATTACACTATTGATCTGTGCCAACATCAGCTCTTCTTTCTTGCGAACCTGCTTGAGTCTCTCTTGGAGCTGCTTGTTGTTGCTGGGGCTGTTCTCGATGGCCAGTTTGCGGGGCAATAAAAAATTACGGGCATAGCCGTTCTTTACTTTGACCACCTCATTGGCGGCACCCAGATTATCTACGTCTTGAATTAAAATGATTTCCATGTTGTTTCTTTTGTTCACCAACCCAGTCTTTTACGACTGTCTTCCCGGTGAGGAGTTAGGGTGAGGTTATTTTAAAAGATCTGTTACATAAGGCAGCAGTGCCATTTGACGGGCTTTCTTTACCGCGTCAGAGACCTTGCGTTGAAACTTCAGACTGTTTCCGCTTAAGCGACGAGGTAAGAGTTTACCTTGTTCGTTCAGGAATTTCTTGAGGAACTCCACGTCTTTGTAGTCTATGTAGCGAATGCCATACTTCTTAAAGCGACAAAACTTCTTAACGCGTTTGTCGGTTTTGATGGCCGTCAGGTATTTGATTTCGTTCTTTGCCATGGTATTAAGCCTCCACTACTTTTTCGTTACCGGATTTTACGCCACTTCTCTTGCGTGCATTGTACTCGACGGCGTATTTGTCGAGCTTGGTGCAAAGTTGACGAAGCACGGCTTCGTCGCGGAGCATCTGGATTTTCATTTTCTCATTGAAGTCAGAGGCTGCCGTGTACTCCAGTACCCAGTACAATCCGGTTGTTTTTTTCTGGATGGGGTAGGCTAGTGATTTGAGGCCCCAGGCATTCTCGGCAACTACCGTTCCACCGTTGTCGGTGACCAGCTTCGCATATTTTTTTTGCGCAGCCTTGAACTCGTCGTCGCTCAGAACAGGGGTGAAGATCACCATCAGTTCGTAATTGTTCATGTACCTTTTTTTTGTTTCCGGTTTGAAGCCGGAAAGGGTTAAAAATTCGATTTCTCCCATTGGACATTGCGGCGCATTTACCGCAAAGAATCTGCGAACACAGATTTGGGGCGGCAAAGATAGGGGATTTCGCCTTTGGGGGCAAGGGTTGACCTGGCTTATTTATTTATTTGATAATCAGCAGTTTGTCTGATATCGATTACCCGAAGCTGTATGGTGGTCTTGTTGTTAAAGTGATTTTCATCGAGAGTGCAGACCACATCGATGGGCTGGCCGCCGGTGAGCAGACCAAAGCGATTGGCCATGCCGAACCCAATGCCTGAGATGGTAGATCGATTTGTTTTGTCTTTGAGGACGAAACGAATGTGCTCTTCCTTTACGATCTTGGATTGACCCGTGTCATATAAAGTAGAGAGCAAGAAGACCGGGCGAAGGTTCTCAGGTCCAAATGGCTCCATTTGAGAAAGGATGGAATAAAAAGTTGGAGATATGTCTTGCAATTTGATCTCCTGATCAATGATAATTTCCGGTATCAGTTGATCGTCTGTAATGCTGGCTGCAACCACGGCTTCAAATTTTTCACGAAAAGCATCGACTTGGTCGGCTAGCAGGGTCATACCTGCGGCTGCAAAATGTCCTCCGTATCCGATCAGATGTTCGCGACAAGCGTGAATGGCTTCGTACAAATTGAATCCCGGAACACTGCGGGCGCTTCCTGCTACCTGCTCACCCGATTGCGTCAGCACGATCGTAGGGCGGTGATAGTGCTCGATGAGTCGTGAGGCGACAATTCCTACCACGCCCTTATGCCAATGAGGTTGAAACACTACGGTAGAGCGGCTGTTTTTCCAGGCCGGATTTTCTTCTATCAGTTGCAGGGCCTCCTGCGTGGTAATTTTATCGGCTTCTCTTCTGTCGGTGTTATCGCTTTGCAGTTGCGAAGCAAAACCGAGCGCTTGCTCAAAAGAGCCCGCAATGAATAGCTCTACCGCTTTTCCTCCTTCGTCCATTCGGCCCGCCGCATTGACCCGTGGAGCGATCATAAAGACCAGCTGGTGAATGGTAAGCGGCTGTTGTACGCTGCCGATCTCTGCCAGTGCGGCTATTCCAAAGTTGGGCTCAGCGTTTGCCTTTTGAAGTCCATGATAGGCCAGCACTCTGTTCTCTCCCGTCATGGGAACAATATCGGCTGCAATGGCCGTGGCCAAAAGATCGAGATAAGCAAAGGCCGATTCTTCGGGCAGCTCCAATTGCTCTTGCAACGCGCACATAAGTTTAAAGGCCACGCCGCAGCCACATAATTCCTTGTAGGGATAGGGGCAGTCTTGTTGTTTGGCATTCAAGATGGCTACCGCATTAGGCAGTTGTTCGTCGGGTAAGTGATGATCGCAGACTATAAAATCGATGCCGAGTTGGCGGGCATAGTCGATCAGTGCGACCGATTTGATGCCACAATCCACAGAGATGATAAGGGTGATGCCCTGTGCTGCGGCCTGGTCTATTCCGGCCTGGCTGATGCCGTAGCCCTCTCGGTAACGGTGCGGGATATAATAAGAGAGGGGAGCATGTACTTTTTTCAAGAACAGATACAAGCTGGCCACCGAAGTGGTTCCGTCCACATCGTAGTCTCCGAAGATCAATACCTTCTCTTGTTGCGCGATGGCCTGTGCGATTCGGTCCGTGGCCTTTCTCATGTCTTTCATGAGCCACGGACTATGAAGCTCTTCGAAAGAGGGTCTGAAAAAAGAACGGGCTCGTTCAAAATCGGCAATGCCTCGTTGTGCCAGCAAGGAGCAAAGAATGGGATGGATCTGTAGTTGCTCTTGCAGTAATTTGGCTTGTTCGGGCCGCTGCGGTAATTTATTCCACCGTTTTTGCAATCGATCAATATTTTCTGTCAGTTACGAACAAGACCATGTCCTCAAGACCTCTTCGCGTATCGGAATCGGGAAATGTGTGAAGGACGTTCAATGCCTGTTCTTTAAAATGGTTCATTTGCTTGGTCGCATAGCTAATACCGCCGGCTGCTTGCACTTGCTGCATGACCCAGTCTACCTTGTTTTTGTCTTGACTGTTGTTTTTGACAATGTAAATGATCTTTCTTCGAGTCGCCGCATCGCAATGATTGAGCGTGTAGATAAGTGGTAGTGTCAGCTTTTTTTCTTTGATGTCGTTGCCCGTGGGTTTGCCAATGTCTTCACTGGCATAATCGAAGAGATCGTCTTTTATTTGAAAGGCCATACCCGTAAGTTCACCGAACAAGCGCAGGGTCTCGGTGTGGGTCTTATCTTGAGCGGCCGACCAGGCCCCGGCAGCGCAGGCAGATGCCAGCAGGGAGGCGGTCTTTCCTCTTATAATATCATAATAGACCTCTTCTTTTAAACTGAGGTTTCTGGCTTTTTCAAGTTGCAAGAGCTCGCCTTCGCTAATTTTTTTTACGGCATCCGAAAGGATATGAAGTAACTGGTAGTCGTTATGATCGAGCGAAAGCAACAAACCCTTTGCCAGCAGGTAATCTCCGATCAACACACTCGCCTTGGTCTTCCAGAGCGCATAGGTCGAAAAAAATCCTCTTCGCTCCAGCGAGTCATCTACCACATCATCATGGACCAGCGTGGCTGTATGCAATATCTCTACCAACGAGGCCGCCCGGTAGGTGCTGTCATTAATCTCGCCACATAGTTTGGCGGAGAGCATCACGAACATCGGACGAAGTTGTTTGCCCTTTCTCTTTACGACATAGCGCATGATCCGGTCCAGCAAAGGGGCCTGGCTTTGAACGGCTTCTTTGAATTTGACCTCAAAAAGATCGAGTTCTTTTTGAATCAGGGCATTGGGTAATTTCATCACGGGGGCGACAAGATACTGCAAAAATATTATTGAGGGGAGCTTGCCGTGAGCGGTTAACTTTCCGTTAACTCCTTGATAAATAAGGAGAAATGGTGTAATTACGAGCAATTAAAATTTTGTATATTCAGAGTTCTTGACTACTTTTGCCATAATTTATAAATCTTAACCTGATAATATGAGAAGAAGTGCATGCCTTCTGACAGTGCTTTTTAGCCTGTTGGCGTCTTATGGATTTTCACAGAAAGTCGGTAACACCTACGATCTGAAAGATTCTTCTTTGATCCCTTCAAAGAGAATGCCTCAGCACACTGAATTTTTGAACGGCACCTACAACTATCCTGCCATGCCCCGCAGCCAGTGGGAAGTGGGAGTAAAGGCCGGTCTGTTCCAAGTCAGTGGTGATGTTCCGACTCAGTTTGTGTCTCCCGGATTTGGTTTTCATGTAAGAAAATCGTTGGGTTACACACTGTCTATTCGTGCAGAATACATGTATGGTATTGGAAAAGGGTATGAGTATCGTGGTAACACAAACTATGCCAAGAACCCAGCTTGGGGAGCTAACATTGCCAGCCCTGCACAGCGCTACAGCGCTCCTCGTGCAGTGACCGGCGCCAACAATGTGGTGAGTATCGTTTCTTCTACCACCGGATTGCCCGCTTCTAGTTTTGACAAGGTTTTCTATAACTACCAGATCAAGGTATCAGAGGCTACCTTACAGGCTTTGCTGACACTGAACAATATTCAATTTCACAAGACCAACACCAGCATGAACATCTACGGTATTGCCGGTATTGGTGCCGCTATCTACGAAACGCGTGTCAATGCGTTGAACGGAACGACAAAGTATAATTTCAATGCCCTTACGGATCCTTCTTATGCAGATCGCAAGGATTTCATCAAGAATCTTAAGAATAACGTTCTCGATAACACATTCGAGACGCCTGCTGAGCGCAACACTAGCGCAAACGACAATGGTAGCACCTTCCGTCCCCTTGGTACGTTCGGTATCGGTTTTGCCTACAAGCTCAACGACAAGATCAACATCGCATTTGAAGATCGTTGGTCTGTAACGCGCGACGATCTGCTCGACGGACAGCGCTGGCAGGCTCACCCCAATGGTGATGCGGCCCAGACTCGTGACTTTGATACTTATAACTATATGACCTTGGGTCTGAATATCAACCTTGGTAAGAACAGTGTTCAGCCTCTTTACTGGCTCAATCCTCTTGACTATCCATATTCAGAACTCCGCAATCCTCGGTTGATGAACATCCCCAAGCCTGTATTGCTTGATACAGACGGTGATGGTGTAACCGATCAGTTCGATCGCGAGCAAACTCCTGCCGGCTGTCCTGTCGATACCCATGGTGTAAGTCTGGATACCGATGGTGATGGTGTTCCTGATTGCAAAGACAAAGAATTGATTACCCCCACTCGTTGCCAGCCAGTCAATGTAGACGGCGTAGGTAATTGCAAATGCCCTGATGATTGCAAAGTAGCGGTCGCTCCTGCTGCCCCCACTTGTGAGCAGAAGGTTGGTGCATTGCCCAGTGTTGCCTTCAAAGCCGGTAGCAACAAACTCTCTGATGATGCAAAAGCTTCATTGGCCTCTGCCGCTTCTCGCGTTCGTAACAATCCAGGTTGCCAAGTAGTGGTGGTTGGATATTGCGCTGGCGACAAGCGTGAGCAGCAGCTTAGCTGGGATCGCGTTAACGCAATCATTTCTTATATGGTAGACAAAGAGGGCATCAGCCAAGACCGCTTTATCTTCAACTACGGTCAACAGGGTGGCGATTGCAACACCGTTGATCTTCGTGCTGCGGTAGACGGCGAGACCGGTCCTAACCGTGTGGATCCTCCTCATCCTAACTTGCGCAAGAACTAATTACAACTTTTTGATAGTAAAGGCCTCGGTAGTACCGGGGCCTTTTTTTGCCTGAAAAGCAATACATTACCATAATCTTAACGGGTGCTTACTTGGCCCCTCATCTTTTTTACGCAAATTTTGCCCATAAGCGTTAACTTTGCTTCCCCTATGTCCATCTTATTGCGATTCAGTGCGTTATTGGTGATGAGCTTAGCAGTTTTGTTGACTACCGGTTGCGGTAAAAGCATGACTAAGCTGCTCAAAAATCCCGATGCATCGTATAAGCTTCGCCGGGCAGAGCAGTTCTTTGTAAAAAAAGATTACATCAAGGCCCAACAAGTTTACGAGGATATCATGCCTTTCTTCAAAACCTCTAAGGAGTTCGAAGACATTTATTACAAGTATGCTTTTTGCGCTTATCATCTTTCGGATTTCATGAATGCCGAAAATCTTTTTAAGAGTTACTTGGAGATCTTTCCCACTAGTGGTCGGGCAGAAGAGATCGACTACATGCGTGCGTATTGTTTTTACAAGCAATCGCCCAAGGCGCAGCTCGATCAGACCAGTACGCTTCGTGCCATGGGGATGATGCAGACCTTTATCAACACGCATCCCGGATCGCCCCGCAACAAGGAAGCCAATGATATCATCGATATCTGTAGGGCCAAGTTAGAAACCAAGGATTTTCTAAGTGCCCAGCTCTACTATGACCTGGGGCAATTCAGGGCAGCCGGTGTGGCGTTCACCTCTCTGTTGAATGCCTACCCAGAGTCGTATCGTGCCGATGAGTACAAATTGATGGTGATCAAATCGTATTTCCGTTTCGCAGAAATGAGCATAGAAGATAAAAAAGTAGAGCGATTCGAGCAAGTGCTCAACGAATGCTTCGAGTTCGTGGATCGCTATCCGGAGAGTAAATTGAGAAAAGAGGTCGATAATTTTTTGAATTCATCACAGAACAACATAAAAATTCTTACCAATGAGCAAACTAAGACGCCAGCTTAGTGCCGGTATTACCAGCAATGTAGAGACCCGCAATCTGCAAGATGTCAAAGCAAAGACGGGTAACGTATACGAGTCGATCTCCATTATCGCCAAGCGCGCCAATCAGATCAATATTTCGTTGAAAGAAGAATTGCACAACAAGCTCGAGGAGTTTGCCAGCCATACCGATAGTCTCGAGGAGATCCACGAGAACAAAGAGCAGATCGAGATCTCTCGGGCTTATGAGCGGATGCCCAATCCGGCCCTGCTGGCCACCCAGGAATTCATGGACGATAAGGTCTATTTCAGAAAGCAGGAGGACGAACTGTTCAGCTAATCTTGCTGTTCATGTTTACCCGTTCACTACTACTACTGACCCTATTGGTTTCGGTCGAGTTGTCGGCCCAGGAATTACAATCGCGTGTCAGCATTATCGCCAACAAGGTCAGCTCGCAGGTCGATCGCAAGATCTTTCAAACACTGCAAGGGGGTCTCACCAATTTTATCAATACTCGCAAATGGACGAGTGATGCTTTCGCTACGGCCGAAAGGATCCAGTGTAGTTTTCTGATCAGCATTGACCAAGACCTTGGCAACAATGTGTTCAAAGGAAAACTGACCGTACAGGCTGCGCGTCCGGTATACAACACTACGTACGATAGCCCCCTTATTAATTTTCAAGACGACAATGTAGTCTTCAAGTACGTGGAATTTCAACCCATCGAGTTCAATGAGAATCGTGTGCAGGGTAATGACCCGCTGGTGGCGAACTTGACGGCCGTCATTGCTTTTTACATCAACATCATCTTAGGTTTGGATTATGATTCTTACTCCTTGCGTGGAGGCGAGATCTATTTTCAGCGCGCTTGGAACATCGTAAACAATGCGCCGGGTGCGCGTGACATCGCGGGTTGGAAGTCTTTCGATGGGCTGCGTAACCGCTATTGGTTGGCAGAGAATATGAACAACAATCGTTTTGCGTTGGTGCACGATGCCATTTATGCATACTACCGAACCGGTATGGATGTATTTTTTGAGAACGAAGAGGCGGGTCGAACCGGCATGCTGAATGCGCTTAACTATTTGAATACCGTCAACACGGAGAATTTGAATTCTATGATCGTTCCCTTTTTGTTTCAGGGAAAGGCCAATGAGCTGGTCAAGGTATTTGGTAAGGGAACCAGCGAACAGCGCAACAAGGCGCGTGAACTACTGACCAAGATGGATATCACCAACATTGCTTTGTACAAAACATTATGAGGCTACGCTATCTTTTGCTATGGGTGCTCTTGCTAGGTTGGGCGGCCTGTCGCTCAGACAAAAAGGTGCCTTCGGATGTGCTCTCTCCCGATAAAATGGAGGAGGTGGTCTGGGACCTGATGCGGGCAGACCAATTCGTGGTCAGCTTTGCGCTTCCCAAAGACAGCTCGCTGCAAAAGGATGCAGAAAAATTGAAATGGTATAACCGGGTGCTGGCGCTTCATGATATTTCGGAGCAAACGTTCAAAGAGAGTTTCCGGTATTACCAGACAAGGCCCGACCTGATGGCCGAGATCATGGATTCGATTGCACGCAAAGAGGAGATCATAGATAAGATGCCGAATCGAAAGCCGATGCGGCTGGTAGAGTAAGTTCCCTAATTTTACAGACTAATCTTATTGTTCATGAACAAAGTAGTAGCGGGTCCTGATGTGGCGGTGGCTGATATTTCCGATGGGTCTACATTGATGCTCGGCGGATTTGGACTCTGTGGTATTCCCGAAAATTGCATCGCGGCCCTAGTTCGCAAGCAAGTTCGTCAGTTGACCTGTATCTCCAATAATGCCGGGGTGGACGATTTTGGCATTGGGCTGATGCTTGCACAGCGCCAAGTAAAAAAAATGATCTCTTCTTACGTGGGAGAGAATGCTGAGTTCGAAAGACAACTGCTCAGCGGAGAACTGCAGGTAGAGTTGATTCCGCAGGGCACGCTTGCCACCCGCTGTCTTGCAGCCGGCTATGGAATGCCTGCCATCTATACGCCAGCCGGCGTAGGCACCGAGGTGGCAGAGGGTAAGGAGGTTCGCAATTTTGACGGAAAGGAATACCTGCTCGAAAAGGCTTTTGAAGCCGATTTCGCCATTGTAAAAGCATGGAAGGGCGATACGATGGGCAATTTGGTTTACCGGGCCACGGCGCGCAATTTCAATCCGCTGATGGCAATGGCCGGAAAGATCACCATTGCAGAAGTAGAGGAGCTGGTACCGGCCGGCGCACTTGATCCCGATGCGATCCATACGCCCGGTATTTATGTACACCGTATTTTTCAGGGCGCTGGCTATGAAAAGAGGATCGAGCAGCGAACTGTGAGACGCGATTAAATTTTTTTCAATGGCATTATCGAAAGAGCAGATCGCACAGCGTATTGCAAGAGAGTTGCAGCAAGGATTTTACGTGAACTTGGGCATTGGCATACCCACACTGGTAGCCAACTATATTCCCAAGGGAATGGATGTGGTCTTACAAAGTGAGAACGGCCTACTGGGTATGGGACCTTTTCCGATCGAAGGGCAAGAGGACGCCGACCTGATCAATGCGGGCAAGCAAACCATCACTACGGTTAAAGGTTCCGTATTCTTTGATTCAGCCATGAGTTTTGGGATGATAAGGGCCGGAAAAGTCAACCTGACCGTGCTCGGAGCCATGGAGGTCAGTGACCGGGGCGACATTGCCAATTGGAAAATACCCGGAAAAATGGTCAAGGGAATGGGTGGCGCTATGGATCTGGTGGCCAGTGCCCGCAACATCATCGTGGCCATGATGCATACGAATCCCAAAGGTGAGTCCAAGCTCTTGCCGGCTTGCACGTTGCCCTTGACCGGTGTGGGTTGTGTTAAAAAAATAGTGACCGATCTGGCCGTGCTCGATGTAACGCCCGATGGATTTCGCTTAGTGGAAAGAGCGCCAGGTGTAACTATCGAAGAGATCCGGACCAAGACGGCAGGTCGATTGGTGGTAGAGGGTGAAGTGCCCGAATTGCAATTCGACTAGTCGATCAGGTGATTTCGTACCGCAAAAAAAACCAATCCGGCGGTATTCTTCGATCCAAAGCGATCCATTAGTCTATCCTTGATCGCTTCTACCGTGCGCGAACTCAACTCCATCTTCTGCGCGATCTCCTGCGCGGTGAACTCCATGCAAATTAAACGAAGTACCATTTTCTCTCGGTCAGAAAGTGCCAAGTCTATATCAAGTGCCGGCAGGTTCTTTTGTTTTTGTCCGGCTGTGCGAAGCAAAATCCGATTCACGAAATCATTCAGGTAATAACCTTTTTCGATCACATCGATAATGGCCTTTAGCATTTCTTGCGGCTCCGCATTTTTTAACAGATAGCCATGTGCGCCGTTTTCCATCAGATGGTGTACGAAACGTTCATCCTCGTACATGCTTACTATGAGTACTTTTATATCCGGATAATTTCGACTGATCAGTTTGGTAGTCTCGATTCCGTCTTTGCCGGGCATCTTAAGGTCCATCAATACCACTTGTACCGGTTCGTTGGCCAGCCCGCTGAGTAGTTCGTCGCCCGTGCCGGCTTCGAGCACAAAGCGGAGTTGCTTGTAAGGGCTCAGCGAATGGATAACACCTTTTCGAAAGAGTTGATGATCGTCGGCTATGGCAACGGTTATCTCATTCATGGAATTGAAATTTTAATGGCATAGATCTCTTTATTTGATTCTTTTTCGAATTGAATGGACCCTTCAAGCAGTCGAATGCGGCCGGCGATGTTCTTTAATCCCATCCCTTCGGGCTGGTTCTTGAGTCGTTCAAAGTTTTGTTGGGTAAGGCCTTCTCCATCGTGCGAGATCAGTAGTCGGTATTGCCGTTGATGCCATAGTTGCTCGATATCGATAAACGTAGCCTGACTATGTTTGAGGACATTATTGAGCAGTTCCAGCACGATCCGGTAAATGATCATTTCTTTTTCTTCGCTATATCTTTTCTCATACGATGTAAAGTTTGCCGTGGCGATGACTACACCTGCCCCGTTGATCTTTTTGACCAGATCGTTGATGGCCGAGTGCAAGCCAAAATTTCTAAGGGTAGGAGGGATCAGATCGTGGCTGATGCTGCGAACCAGATCGATCGCTTCGTCCAAAATCGATCGGGCCATGGAAATGGTTTGCGCTTGTGTGTTCTTGTCTTGTTCCAAGAGCTGGTCGTTCAAATACAAGCGAGCGGTGGCTAGCAGCGGGCCTGCATCGTCGTGCAGATTGGCCGAAAGTCTTTTTCTTTCTTCCTCTTGATAGCGAAGCGAGGCGTCAAGAAGTAATTGCTGCTGTTTTTTTTCGAGTGCCATCAGCTGCACATTGAATTTTTTGACCCTGCGCTGATAAAAGATAAATACAAAAACGAGTGCCGCAGCCAACAGAAGCAAGGCGACTGGTCCGGTCAAAAGTCCCAATGCTTCTTGCCAGTTGGAAAGGGCAGCTTCGTAGCGGTTCATGGTAATGCGGTATACCTACAAAGGTACTATTCCATGCTTGAGAGCGATCATCGCCAGCCCTACTCTGCTTTTTACATCCAGTTTAACAAACAACTGGTCTCTAAGTGAGTCGACGGCTCTCGGATTTAGGAGGAGCTCTAACGCTACTTCTTTGTAGGTTTTATCGGTACAGACCAATTTTAGAAAATCTATCTCGCGGTCATCTAACATGACTCGCTCTAACGATTTGAGTCCCTCTGTCTTGTCTTTTATGAGACCTACTAATTTGCTACTAGTGTAGTTAGAGTAGTAAAACCCATCATTGATTATATTGTCGATAGCTACTTTGAGTTCTGTGCTCTTGGCTGATTTATGAACGATGCCACGGGCCCCCGCTTGTAGTATTTGTACTAGGGTAAACTCAGTTTCGAACATCGTTAAAATGAGGACTTTTATGTCAGGTCGGTGCTGTTTGAGCCAACGCGATGTCTCAATGCCATTCATCTCTTTCATGTTGAGATCTAGGATGATCAATTCTGGATCGAGTCCTTCTTGAAGCGCAGCGATCAGTTCTTTTCCGTTCGAGAACTGGCCAATTACTTTTGCAAAGCCCAGTGAGTCGATTTGCTCAGCTAATGCTTTTCTGATGAGTCCATGGTCGTCTACCATTACTGTTGTTGTCATAGGTTATGATTTAGGGATTTGAAGATGTATTGTGGTTCCAGTACCGGGTTTTGTTGTCAAGATCAATCGGCCACCCAGGGCTGTGGCTCGCTCATGCATATTACCAAGACCCGATCCGCTTACAACGTTAGCCTTGTTGAATCCTTTTCCATTGTCGATGATCTCTACGGAGAGCAGATCGTCTTTCGTGCCAATACGTACGACCAGTAAAGTGGCCTGTGCATGCTTTACCACATTTTGCACGGACTCTTGAATGATCCTAAATAGCAGCAGTTCTTTCTCTTTACTTACTGCAAGGGGCCGTATATCTAGCTCGAGGGAAGTATTGATTTTTCTGTATTCTTTGATCGCATGCAAAAGATCTCTTGTCGCTTCGACTAATCCCTTTTTGGTAAGTGACGATGCACGAAGTCGGCCTGCAAGTTGTGACGTTTCGTCGAGCACCTGGTCGATACTTTTTGTATAATCATCGAGTGTCGCGTTTTCGCGCTGTTGTTGAAATTGGGTCAATTGAAGGCGTAGAAGCAACAGCGTGGGAGCAATGTTATCGTGTAATTCTCCAGCTATTTTTCTCATGGCTTTTTCTTCTGCGTCTACATACGTTCTTTGAATTGCTGCTGCTTGATTTCTCTTTTGTAAAAAATAGTAAAGACATATAAATAGCAAAAGGATTCCTCCTGCGGCCATCAGTAACCCTGTATATTCAATTTTGCTCAGCAATTGACTAAAGTTTAAATCTCTTTGTAGCTAATAACTCTTACTTTATTTCTATTGATTAGTTATCGTTTATTAAAGCAGGGTGTGAAAATAGCTATGCAATTAATATCGGCTTTAATAATCACTAGCTTTTATTTTGAATTGTTTGGAAGTATTTCTTATTGTTTGTAGAAAACGTACTACAACAGATTCATTAAACTAACCCTGTTGCATTTTGAATTTTAAGATGGAACTTTCCATTTTATCTTCAATGAATGATGATCAGGGTTGGGCTAGCAGATAATCAACTTTATTTTAAAAAGGGTATCGTCGCAACATTTTCTGACGAGACTGATATTGAGATTTGCTGGGATGTCTGCTCAGTGCAAGATCTAGATGAAGTGATGGCGCACTCCCCGGCCGATGTATTACTGGTCTCGCTCGACCTAAAAGGACTTGAAATTTTCTCTTTTATAGATCGACAAAAACTTCAGTCTCCCACAGTTAAAATTGTGGTCATCACAGTTTCGCCGGATCTGTTTCAGGCCAAGGAGCTGCTTACGGCGGGTGTTAATGCAATTTTGACACGAGACACCGATGAGGATGATATTGTGATGGCCATCAGATCTGTCTTCGAGACCGATGTTTACTTCAATGAGTTGGTCAGCCGTGCGTTGTTGACCCGGCTTCGCAGCAAATCATTATCTGCCGCAGTAGATGTGCCCCGATTTTCAAAAAATGAGATCAGGGTACTGGAGCTGCTTGCCGATGGTTGTAAGACGCAAGAGATTGCGAACCGGATATTTTTGAGTGTAAAGTCGGTAGAGAATATCCGTTATCAACTTAAAGTCAAGACCGGAGCCAGTACCAGTACTGCTTTGGTAGTCTATGCCCTGCGGAATCGTTTGATACGCTAATGGGTGCGCTGGCTGATATCCATCCAACATAAGACCGTATTTTCCGAAGCTGAAAATTTTAGGGTTTTTGCTCTTTTTTGGAGACTTCACTTATTGGAATTTGCATGCAATAAATAATTCGTTATGCAAAAAACTCCCATTTCTGTTATCGTTGCCGATGAGTACGATATTTTCCGCATTGGTATCAAGGCCGCAATTAGTGATACGGACGATATTGAAGTTATTGGCGAGGCCGACTCTGAGCCGAAGCTTCTTAGTCTGCTTTCTGCCACCCGTCCTGATGTGATCTTACTTGATCTCTCCATTCCAATGAGTAAAGGCATCAATACGCTATTGCATGTTCGTCAATCTGCGCCGGAGGCTAAGATCTTGTTACTGGGTTACGATCTTGACGCCAGCTTGGTCGAAATACTCTCTAAGGCGGGTGCCAACGGCTACTTGTGCAAGGCGGCAGAGATCGAGGATGTGCAAATGGGCATCCGCACGGTGGTCAGCAAGGGCTATTTCTTTTCCGAGGGCGAGAATCATCCCGATGCCAGTTCTGTATTTAGTCCGGTCACAGTTGCTCCCCTTCGGGCGCGCTCCTCTCTTACCGATAAAGAAGTGAAGGTGCTGCGGCTTATCTGCCAAGAGCATAGCACTCGCGATATAGCCTCTTCCTTGGCCTTGAGCCCCCGCACCATTGAGAGTATACGCGATAAGATCAAGTTCAAGACCGGTAGCCGCAATTTGGCGGGGATGGCACTTTTTGCCCTTAAGCACGGGCTGATCAGGCTGGGGTAGACCGGTTTTTAGTGAATTTTGACCGAAAGCGGCAACCATTGCCCGTTCGACTTGTTTTACGGGTATGAAGCCTGCTGTCTCTGTATTTTGGTTCCGCCGTGATTTGCGTTTGCAAGACAATGCAGGTCTTTTCAAGGCCTTGAAAGGCCCTAACCCTGTTCTACCTCTTTTTATTTTCGACAAGTCAATTTTGGATGAGCTTGATGATCCTGCGGATGCTCGGGTAAATTTTATACATGCTTCTTTACTCTCGATGCAGCAGCAGTTGGCCCAGGCCGGTAGTACATTATTGGTTCGTCATGGGATGGTGCAAGAGATCTTTGCTCAGCTGTGCAAGGAGTATACCATCAAGGCGGTCTATACTAACAATGATTATGAGCCTTATGCCCGAAATCGTGACGAGCAAATGGCTGCTTATTTTGCAGGCCTCTCCATTGAATTTATTTCTGTAAAGGACCACGTTATTTTCGAAAGATCCGAGGTGGTAAAGGATGACGGACTTCCCTATACCATTTTTACACCTTACTCCAGAAAGTGGCGTGCGCAGATCACCGCCGATCAGTTGCGTTCGCTGGGCTCTGAAAAGCTAATGGGCTCTTTCTACAAGCAAGAGCCAGTTCCCATTCTCACATTATCGCAGCTGGGTTTTACTTCTTCGTCACAAATATTTCCGGCACCTCGTTGGGCCGCCTCGACCATCAAGCGTTACAAGGAGCAGCGGGATTTTCCTGCCGTGGCCGGTACCTCAAGATTAAGCGTTCACCTTCGTTTTGGAACCATCAGTATTCGGGCCTTGGCTCGTGAGGCGGGAGCGCTCAACGAAAGTTTTCTGTCTGAGCTTATCTGGCGCGATTTCTATCAGATGATCATTTGGCATTTTCCGCACGTGGTGGCAGGGAGTTTTAAACCAGCCTACGATGCGATCTTGTGGAGGAACGATCTCGATGAATTCGAGGCGTGGTGTCAAGGAAGAACCGGTTATCCTATCGTTGATGCTGGCATGCGCGAGTTGAATGCAACCGGGTTCATGCACAACCGTGTTAGAATGATCGTGGCCTCATTTCTTACCAAGCATCTATTGATCGACTGGCGATGGGGTGAGGCTTATTTCGCAAAAAAATTACTTGACTTCGATCTTGCTGCCAACAACGGCGGATGGCAATGGGCTGCCGGCTCAGGTTGTGATGCGGCTCCCTATTTCAGGGTCTTCAATCCCTATATTCAAACCAAAAAATTCGATCCTGACCTACGCTATATTCGTCAATGGGTGCCCGAGTGGCAAGAGGCTAACTATCCTGCACCCATCGTTCAGCACGAAGTAGCGCGCGAACGTTGTTTGCAGACATATGCCGCTGCACTCAAAGAGAGAAAGGGATAATTTCTAGTGGGAATCTAAAAAGAATCGTTCGCTTTCAATGTCGGGCACATGGCCCTTGTTCAATTTTTGATACACTTCATACAGCGTGCGAATGGCTTTTTTTCCTGCCGGGCCCAAAGAAAGGGTATAGTCGTTCACATACAGCCCGATGTGTTGTCTCATGACGCCCTCCTCCATACTTTGTGCATGATTGCGTACAAATTCACTAATGTGATCTTGCTGTTGCGCCCTTAGCAAACTTTTAGCGATCAGTTGATCTATTTTGCGACGTACTTCATCCGGGATAGTTTCTTTGACGGCAATGCCTCCCAGTGGAATGGGAACCGATGTATGCTTTTCCCAGAAGTTACCCAGGTCCATTACCAGGTGAAGTCCCTTTTTTTCATAGGTGAATCTGTTCTCGTGTATCAGCACGCCCAGCTCGCTCTCTCCCGTAACGACCATGTCTTCTATCGCAGAAAAAAGCATGAATTTTTTTTGCCGGGCCTCAGGAAAGGCCATAGAGAAAAGCAGGTGAGCGGTAGTATGCTGACCGGGCAAGGCAACGGAGCGGTTTTGAATCGTTATTGCATCGGGCGAACAAGGTTCTTTGGCAACCAGTAGCGGACCTACGCCTTTTCCAAGGGCCGCTCCGCTATTGAGCAATTTATATTGTCCCTGCGCGCGAAACAGGGCGGGAAAACTAAGTTTGGTAACATCGAGTCGCTTCTCAAGGGCCCACTCGTTGAGGGTCTCCACATCTTCTATGAATAATTCGAATTCGATCCCTTCGGTATCGATTACGTGGTTGACCATCGCATCAAAAACGTAGGTGTCGTTTGGACAAGGAGAAAAACCGATGCTTATTTTCATAGTTGCGTCAATACCTTCGAAAGTACCTGGTTTAAACTCACTACAGCCTCCCGAAGTTTCCAATTCTTTTTATTTCGCTCTGCAATGTAATTGCTGACACTTCTCAATTGCAAGAAGGGGACCTGTTCCATCAGACAAACATAGTGCAAGGCGGCGCCCTCCATTGATTCTATTACGGGCGAAAACTTTTTTTTATAGACCTTGACCCGTTTTGGATCGGTGGTGATCTCATTGACCGAAATGGCCGAAACGACCGGAATGCCGAGCTTCTTTAGCCCCTTCCACTTATTCTCGAGCCAGCCATTTTTGTAGGGGTATTGATCGCTGGGTACCAGTTGGAGGTCAAAGAGGGTTTTCAGTTTTTCTAGTTCTAGTACACTCTGATCGGCTACGCAATCTTTGCTGATAGCCATAACCGATCCCAGCTCGATCTTTTTGTCGAAGCATCCACCTACTCCTGCCTGAATGATAAGATCGGGTCTTTTGATGCTAATTTGTTTTTGTAAAGAGTACGTTGTGGCAAGCAGTCCGATGCCACTGATCAAGATGTCGATCTCGATCGAGCGATCAAGACCCTTGGGCAATGTTTTGAGCAGGGGTTCTATTTCGATGGGAGTGGCGGCTACTACCAGGCAATTCATATCGGTAAAATTAGTTGAATGTAGTTAACTTTGCCCTTCACCCTTCCTCCGCCCAATGCTGTGAGGGAGCTAAAAGTAAAGCATGGTTTACTTAACCCGTATCGAGCATTTTAATGCTGCTCATCGTCTCTACAATCCCGACTGGTCAACTGAAAAAAACGAAGCGGTTTTCGGAAAGTGTGCCAACACCAACTGGCATGGTCACAACTTCGAACTATATGTAACTGTCAAGGGTTTGCCTGACCCTGAGACCGGGTTTACCTTAGATGCCAAAAAACTAAGTGCCCTGGTCAAGGAGCGCATAATAGAAAAACTGGACCATCGTAACCTCAATCTCGATGTCGATTTTATGCGAAACAAGCTCTGCTCTATCGAGAACCTGGTCATGGGTATATGGGAAGAGCTTGCCCCGGCGCTGCCTGATCGGGTGCAGCTTCACTGCTTGAAACTGGTGGAGACTCCTAAAATATTTGTAGAGTTTTATGGCGAAAAATAGCCTTAACTTTAAACAAATATTGAACTTATTCCCCCAAAACTTGTTTAGCCTCAGTACGAGCTCATATTTATATTGAAAACTATGTCAAAAAAAGTAGCCGTTTACCGAAAAGAGCATTTCAATGCCGCCCATCGACTGTACAATCCCAGTTTGTCGGCAGCAGAGAATGATGCAACGTTTGGAAAATGCGCCTATCCTAATTACCATGGACATAACTATGAGCTGATCGTAAAAATTACGGGCGAACCCGATCCACTCACAGGGTACGTGGTCGATATGAAATGGATCAGCGATCTGGTTCAACAGCAGGTGGTGGAGCGCTTCGATCATCGCAACCTGAATCTTGACACGGCAGAGTTTAAGTCTTTAAATCCAACGGCAGAAAACATCGCCATAGTGATCTACGATTTGCTTCGACCTCACATTGCATCGCAACACGACCTCCAGATTCGCCTCTACGAGACGCCTCGCAATTTTGTAGAATATCCCGCATAAATTAAATTCTCTACCATGGCCTACCACAAATCCGAGCATTACGATGAGAACGCGACCACCGCGCTCACTAAAAGTTATAAAGAGGCCATTGCCTGGTTGGGAGAGGATCCCGATAGAGAAGGACTGCTCAAGACTCCCGAGAGGGTGGCCAAGGCCATGCAGTTCCTAACGCAAGGATACCAGCTCGATGCCAAGGCGATCTTGAATTCGGCCAAATTTCACGAGGATGTCAGTGAGATGATCGTGGTCAAGGACATAGAGGTCTTTAGTATGTGCGAGCATCATATGTTGCCCTTTTTTGGCAAGGCGCACGTGGCCTATATTCCGAATGGATGGATCACCGGTCTTAGCAAGGTGGCACGGGTGGTAGATGTGTTTGCAAGAAGAATGCAAGTACAGGAAAGACTGACCATTCAGATAAAGGATGCTATTAAAGAAACGCTCAATCCGCTCGGCGTGGCAGTGGTGGTAGAGGCACAGCATCTTTGTATGATGATGCGCGGGGTACAGAAACAGAATTCAGTGACCTCGACCTCTGCCTTTGACGGGGAGTTTCATAAAAATTCGACCCGAAGTGAATTTATGCGTCTGATAGGCGCCAAGTTAAATTAACCAACCTGATGCTATGAAGCATGCTTATGTTTTTCCCGGACAAGGTTCTCAGTTTCCGGGTATGGCCAAGAACCATTACGACCAATCTGCCTTTGCCAAAAAAATTGTGGAGCAGGCCAACGAGCTGCTCGGCTTTCGTCTTTCCGATATCATGTTCTCGGGTTCCGAAGAAGATCTTCGTCGTACCGATGTAACCCAGCCGGCTATTTTCTTGCATTCCATTGTGGCGTACAAAAGTATCGAAGGCGTTAAGCCCGACATGGTGGCCGGTCACTCGCTGGGTGAATTCTCAGCGCTTGTTGCAGCAGGTGTATTGAGTTTCGAGGACGCACTCAAACTAGTAGCAGCTCGCGCCAATGCGATGCAGCATGCTTGCGAGCACCAGCCAGGCACCATGGCAGCTATTTTGGGACTTGCAGACGAGCGGGTTGCCGAGATCTGTTCTCAGATAGATGATGTGGTGGTGCCCGCAAACTATAACTGTCCCGGACAGCTCGTGATCAGCGGATCG
>Ga0208598_1000185_pt1 | contig 20207 bp, 16 predicted proteins | sample LakMenEpi22Jun12_FD_150726 | JGI IMG/M metagenome (GOLD analysis project Ga0208598, IMG submission 150726) | Freshwater microbial communities from Lake Mendota, WI - 22JUN2012 deep hole epilimnion (SPAdes) | ecosystem: Environmental > Aquatic > Freshwater > Lake > Epilimnion/Euphotic zone ... | reverse complement strand
TAAGGATAGTTAGGATAGTAGTATTCAGTTCCTTCTCTATCATACTTACCAACATTTCTAAGAATACCTTTTGCAACAATAGATCTATTTGTGTTTCTATTTCCCCTTACAATCTTAAAGCCTTCTATATTATCTTTCTCAGTTTGTGAAAGACCTGATGAACCAATTAACACTGCTATCTGTGATAAGTCTACACTTACACCAATAGGATATATAGCATCCTTTTGTACAGTCATTGCTCCTGGAGAGGAGAATATAGCTGATTCATAAATAGGACTTATAAGAGCATCTGGAAACTTATGATGTCTAATTGGTTGGTTTGATAAGTCTCCCCAAACTAATTCATTACATGGATATGTTTCTGTTGATTCCCAATAAGCAAAGTCACCATATTGGTAATTACCTTTATAGTCAACTGAAGTGTTATACTCTGGAGAAAATCCTGTTACAGTGGCACTGTTATATATCTTCCACCAAGGACTAGTTCCTGTAAGAGGATCTGGTTCTCCTATAAAATCATTATTAGTAGGAGAAACAGGATATAGGTCATTACCATTTGCAGCTCTTCCTGGAATATGAAAGCCATCAGTTTGTTTACCATTTTTTAATAAGAATACAATTTCAAATGCATACACCTCATCACGCATGTACCCACGAAGGTTAGTTGCATTAAGTCCATCAGCATAAGTTTCTGTATTAGGAATTCTATATGATTGCCATTGAAGAGTTATTTGATTTGCTATTCTTTGGTAATTAACTTTATCTATAGATGTTAATTGATCCCATACAAGAATGTCTCTCACCATTGTAACATCTTGAGCTATTTCATAATATGGAAACTTCTCAAAGATGTCTTGAAGCGTAAGTCTTATTTGTTCTTGATTTTGTCCAGTGTAAGTTATCACTGTTGAAACCTCATCAATAAAATATGTACCAACTAATTCTACAGATGTAATAGCGTTAATGGTCTTTATAACAGCTAAGTTATAATATTGCCATTGTCCTGTTACATCTAGATTAGATATAGTGAGCTCAATAGATCTACCTACTGGATAATTAAAATTAGGGGTGGTGAATTGTGGATCAGAAATAGGTGTGGGATTGGTTACTGAATAATAAGAAGAGTAACCAAATCCTATAGCATCTGAGTATTGAATAGCAAATTGATATGTACCAGCAATTAAGTCTCCACCAGTATTGATGTCAGTCACTTCTAACTGAGGAATAGAAAAGTTAGGTTGAAGTAATAATTGATTACAATCAAGTTCTTCAGTAAATTGTGGATCACACAAGTCTGAAGAATAAGTTTGAATATAAGGAATCTTATCTATATCTAGATATCTTCTAGGATTTAATCCATCAGTCCAATAAATTTCTGTAGTACAATTTGTTATCTTGTGTACTGATTTATGAATAGGATTGTTAATATTAAAGTTTAAACATTTAGCATTAACAAGAGTGCGATATACACAATCATTGTTATCCATATATCCTATTTCAGAATCTTCTGTTTCAGGATTTACAATAAAGAATATATGTTTATTTTTTTCAAATATAGAATGAGTACCAATCAGTTGATATCCTTCAGGAAAATCAAAACAAAGTTCATTCCCTGGTTCGTTTTGATAATTGACAGAATTTGCATCAAAGTTTTCTACAGCAGCATTTAAAGCATACGTAAGACTGCCTTTGTTAATCTGATTAATAGATTGATCTAAATTTAAGCCAACAGTGGCACTGTTATATTCTTGATTAACAGCACTACTATCAGGACTAACCAGATTCTTTATTTTCGTAACTATATTATTGCTATCTTCTGCCATGGTTAACTTTAGTTATTTCTTCTTCCGAATCTATTAGTTCTATTAGGAAGTTCATACATATTAAACCTATTCAGATCATTTTTAATTCTTCTCTGTTTAGTCCAAGCATCTTGTTTCTTTATTTCAATATCAGCCATGATGAATGCCTCATCAGAAAGTTGTTTATAATAAAGCATCTTTTGCTGTATTTGATTAAAAGTTTCATCATTGATTTGATTAGATAAAGTTTCAAACACTTTATATTTAATAAATGCCTCAACAAATTCTCTAATACGATAGTTATCAGGAATCATTTGATTACCTCCACTATCATATTCTGTGGCATACATAATTAAATGTACAATACCATTTCTAAAATTAGTTACAAACTTATTATCTCTAACATCAAATGAATCATAACTAGAAGATCCTGGAGTAAAGTTTCTATTACTGTTAGATGTATTTTCTGTAAATGCCCAAGCATTTGTATACTCCACACTACAATTTTGTCTTGCAGAAATATTACCTGGTTTTAATAAATATTGTCTTTGATAAGATCTTGGAACAGAGGTGTTAGTTTTATAAACAGCTTGAATAAGTTCAGGCATACAAGTGCCATCGCACTCAGGATTACGACATGAGGGACTGTTACAAGGTGTACCTCCTATAGTTAGAGGAGCCACTTGAATAGTGGTGAGTGAAGCAGCTTGAGAATAAAATGAACTAGCATCTTGATATGGTCGCATAGAGATTTCAGCACACATCCAAGCTTCTCTAACAGCAAAAAAATTATCTGGAAGTCTAGCTTCAAAATCTTCAATTACTAAAGCTTGTTCACTTATAACATAAGTGGCTCTTCCTAGTTTTCTAAGACACTTATCAAGATAGGTGGGAAACATTAAGTCATCCACAGCACCTGTATCAAAGTAGCTTTTTAATTCTTCCTTTACAGTTGAGTAAACAGGTTCAGGAGAAACAAAATTATATTTATAATAGTAACTCATAATATTAAATTATTTTTTCCACTCTTGATATAGATATTGATATTTATCCTCAATTTTAAGGAAATGTGATAGTAGTCTTGATGTAGCTCTTGAAGGTTTAAAGTACCATAGTTCTAGATGTTTGAATCTAGCTGTATCTTTAAACCACATCCATCCAAAGAAGTAGCCTTCTGTATGGTAGTTGAAGTTATAAATTACTTTACCCTTCTCTTTAGTTTTTTGCCAATCTATAGGAAGATTAACAAACTCTTTGCCATTTATTCCTTTTGTTTTTCTTCTCTTCTTTTTGTTGATTGAAAACTCTCCAAAACCAAAAGGAAGTTTTGCTCTCTCACCAGTTTCTAGAATGTATTCTTTATAAGATTCATTAAATGCATACACTATAACTTTCCATTCATCGAATGATATCTTTATAGAATTATGTTTCTTACAGAAGTTATTATAATTATCTTTGCTAGAACTTCTCCAATCAACTTTGGTACGCATGCATGTTATCTTGTTGGTGGTACATTAGGAGCCTGACCATCTATATTATCTGATGTAATATCAGTTTTTAATTGGAAGTAGGTGGATAAGAGCTTTTGTGATGTTAAATCTAGCACTTGCTTTTCTAGATATCCTGGAAGAGAAAATGGTTTATCTAATGGATTCATACACCAATCTTCATCAGTTGGTCCACAACCTCCACATCCAGTTTCAGGATACATAAGCTCATTAGGAACTTCTTGTTCAAAACAAGCAGCAAGTCTAATTGCTTGAAGCAATGGATTATTTACATATAGATAATCATTTAATATCCAATAATATTCTTCCTTTTTTATAATTGGAAGTTTTATCAAATTTGTATATCTATTGATGGTAATCTCTTTTAGTTTAGTTCCTGTGCCTCCCATAGCATTAATAGAATAAACTCCTTGAATAAGGTATTGATAGTTTCCTTCAGATATACGAGGAATTTTGTATCTAGTTCTAGCAACATTACAAGGATCTTGATAATCACAACATTCAGAAATAGGAACCTCAATCATTTCAAGACATGGAATAGTAGTGAATAGAGTGCTAGTGGCCCAGAGTTTTCTAAGGTTAGTCTCTCTCTTAATTAATAAAATACTATTATTCCTCACTTCAGAAGCAATAGCTCTATCTGTAATCAAACTATCTGTTGATAGGATTTTATGCATAGAACGTACATCTGAAACTAACTTTCTTAATGTTGACATTATTTATAATCTAAATTCAAACTCACTAATTTTACCTAAATCTTTATCATAAACTAAAGCGAGGGCTGCACGTACTGAGTGTACAAAGTTATTATCTGAATGCCATCTATCTGTTCCAGATAAACTAGGCATTTGTTGTATTCTCACTCCTTTAATTTCTTTAGCCATGTAATGATGTTTATCTCCTGTATGCACTTCTCTATAAGTAGCATTACCAAATGCTTGACTATATTCAGGATGTGTTGCAAACAATAAAGGAAGATCTTCTATCTTACAGTTACCATGATGATAACCAATAAATGTATTACCTAATACAACAGCTTTCACTACACTATGTTCTCTATTAAAGATGATATTAGGATCTGCTGCAAAGTAAACTTCTAAAGCATGTGCTAGATAATATGATTTAGTTTTATCATGATTACCTTGTACTAATACAACAATCACTTTATTAGAAACTTTTTTCATCATAGTGATGGTCTCTACAAGTAGAGAAAATCCTAATTCATATTCATCAGCATAATCAATAATGGTATCTTGTGGAGTACCATTAGTTGTTTGATGTTGATAATTATCTGTATGAAAGAAATCGTTTGATATTGGAAATATAATTTTATCAATATCATACAATGCTTTTACATCATATACTAATGATGTAGCTGCTTTAAAATATCTTTTACATCTTTTAGATGGTGAGTTATCTCCATCTATATGTCTTTTAGCTAAGTGATAATCAGATAGAGATATTTCAACATCTATCACTTTAGCACGTTCGTTCTTAGGTTGAACTTGTTCTTTATAGTTAGATTTATAATCTACTAAAAATTTAGCAAAATCTTCAGGAGTATAATCGTTTGGTTTTTTAAGTTTGGAAAATACTGAAGATGTAAATTTTCCATTGGGAAGTAGTTTAGACCAATAGTTTGTAATGATATATTTATCTAAATTAATCTTATGTAATCTAGCTAACTCAATATCATCTTTAGGTTCATAGCTTAGTATTAATATGCTTTCTATTGTTCCTGTTTCATTGTTCACTTTACGAGATGATTGATAATCTACATTGTTGTTTTTCAACTGGTTAAGTAAATTATTAACTTCCATCTCACTAATTCCAAGCTTTTTGGCATAAAAACTTTTACTTCCTTTTTGCTTCAACAGTCTTTTTAACTGATGTAGAAGCTCTTGGTTTTCAGACATATATAGTCGAGTTTATATAAAAATTTAGTAAAGATACAAAATAGTTTTTTAAAATACCAAATAATTTAAACTAACTAAGTTATTGGCTATAATCAATTTAGTTATAAATAAAAAAACTCCTGAGAAATTAATCTCAGGAGAATCCTGTAAAACCAACAAAACAGGATTTTTATATTTTATGTAGCACCACACGTACCACAATCACCTTCACTAATACAAGGAGGGGTTTCAGGAACACCAGGGCAATAAGTCACTGTAATTCCTGCAGGAGGTGGAGCTTCAACTGAACCTGTCACTACACATTCTGTCACTACACTATTTCCTGGGACACCTTGTGGAAACGGAACCCCTGTGTCACAAGGTGTAATTAGTATATCTATACTACTTTCTGTTGTATTTTCTAATCTAACACACTCACATGGATATGTAGTTGTAGATGTGGTTGTAGTTGTAGATGTACTTGTGGATGTGGTAGTAGATGTACTAGTAGTTGTAGTGGTAGTGCCACTAATTATTAAATCAATATAATTAATACATACAGAATCAGATTTCACTCTTATCACTATAGTTCCATTTGGAACTAAAGAAGATGTGTATCCTGATACTAAAGAAGCTTTAGGTACATTATTTTCAAAAGGAACTACAAACCCATCTACATCTGAATAAAGATCAAATGGTCCTGTATCAGAACCTGCTATTGTTAATGTTATTAATACTGTCATAATTTTTTATTTTGGTTTTAATTAAAAACTTCTTATTGGGCGAACATAAAAATTGTTAATTCCTTTACCTGAAGGAGATACAGCACCACTACTAAAAAATTGTGCCCAAGAATTATTTATATCAAATTCACTAGAACTCCAATGCGCATTATCATATGTAAATCCACCAATTGCAACTCTATTTAGGAATAATTTATTTAACTCATCTTTGCTAGGTAAATACCAATCAGAATATCCTCCTTCAACTAAATCATTACATAGTCTAGCAGCGATTCCAGCTGTTGCACATCCTGCAACTATATCAGTTGTATTTTGACTACCTGTACCAAGTGCTGTACCATCTGCTCCTGTAATTAATGTACCTTGACAACCCCATATAGGTAATGTAGGAAGATCAGCAACAGTTGCAACCAATCCATGTTCACTAGCTGCATCATATCCAGGATCTCCTGGTTGTAATATATATGCAATCTTACCACCTAAAGCAGATTCTCCAATAGTATATGTTCCAGGAGGAATAGGTCCTATTGTAGTTGTAGTGGTGGTTGTGGTTGGTGTAATTGTTGTTGTTGTAGTTGTAGTGCTACTACTTGTTGTAGTTGTTGTAGTTGGTGCTACAGTAGTTGTGGTGGTTGTGGTTGGTGTAATTGTAGTTGTAGTGGTAGTAGTAGATGTACTACTTGTTGTGGTAGTGGTGGTTGGTGCAACAGTGGTGGTGGTTGTAGTTGTTGTAGGTGCTATTGTTGTAGTGGTTGTAGTTGTGCTACTAGTGGAAGAAGATGTTGTTGTTGTTGTTGTAGGTGTAATAGAACAAGAAGCTACTAATTGACAAAAGTATGCTTGGAGAAGAGGAGTGTTCTCAATTGTATCTATAATATGTGCTATAAATTCATCAGAGCACATTCTATTATCTATCTTCTGTAAAGCTACTTCTAGATTATCTTTAGATTGAATTCCTGTACAAGGTAAATTTGGACCATTGTATATAATTTGAAAACTAGATATACAAGGATCATTACATGCAAATGGAAATGCAATTCTATAAGCTTCATTATAACAAGGCATTCCTGGTAAACAAGACATAATTTAAAATTAAGGAATGTATATAATATAATTTGTTGCCAAAGCTGGCTGATAATTTGGATGTGATAATCCACCTCCTGCATTATTAACAGTGACATTTGCACTTATAGATTCAGAACTACTTTTTCCTAAAGTTGCTGGGGTTGTAGCAGACATAGCTTGATAGTTAACATCTTGAGAACTAACAGTTCTAGCATAAGCAACTTGATCTACAGTATTAATAGTGGAGGCAGCATTTGATTGTACAGTGTTACCAAATATAAAGTGTGTATGACTAACAGGAATAGGTGTGGTTGTATGTGTGTGCACAGGCATTTGGTTAGTTGTAAGAGTAACATTGTTTGTGCCATTCACTGAGTTTAATGTGTATGTAGGATTACCTGGAATAGCTGGATCTACTGCAGCAGACATTGCTCCTCCAGGAACACCTGTTGTTACACCTACACCCACTCTACCCCTTTTATCAGGAGTACCATTAGATCCATTACATATATAAATCTTATCCCATCCTAAGCCTGCAATACCTTTTCCAGAACCATCAAAATTAGATAATGGACCATAGTATTCCACTGCAGTGAATGGAACCATCTTAGCGTTCTGTTGAGTGGTTGGAGTTATTGAATCTAGATAGGCTTGTATTAATGCATCTAGATCAGCAAGTTTAACATAGTTTGTATCTACGTCTACAGCAAGAGCTACTAATGCAGCATCCACATCACAAAGTTTTGTGATTACAGCTTGTAAGATATCATGTGTTCCACTTGTAGCAGATACGCCTGTTAAACACTCAACATCATAATTTCCCTCAAGAGCTGCAAGTTCTGCAACAATTACATCTATTTGAGCTTGTAAATCACATGCTGCTTGAATTAAAGCTTTGAAAAGGTTTAACGCATTTAAGTCTTCACAATCAGGAAGATATTGACTAACCACCTCACAAATAATTTCAGGATATATAGTTAATTTAATTCCTGTACCATCTAATGTAGATGTAAGAAATTCAATAAGAGCCTGTTCTACATAAGACAGAGAGTCTCCTGTTTGTATTCCCAAAATAGGAACATCTATTCCTGTGTATCTAACACACTTATCTGAGACAATCTCAGTACATCCATTATAGCAATTTGAACAAGACATGTTTATTTATATTTTAAAAGTTTCACCCTACTAGCAATCATTTCTACAGTGAATGGTGCAGCGTAATCTGGATTACAAAGTTTATACGTTAATATTCTTTTGTAATTCAGAAGGTCCATCATAGCTTCTGCTGGTATGGGTTGGTTTAATAAATAGATAATATTATTATATAGATTTTTTGCTAATTCTGTTAGTCTGCAATCTATATCAATTAAAAGTGCTGTAACTGTAGCACATGCTGGATAAGTGGTAAGTCTAGGAGTTAACATATTTTATAACTTGTTTAAACTTTGTAGCAGCTGCACGACACATTGCACAAAGACCATTAACTAATTGACAACCACATCCAAAATTTCCATTACATCCTCTACAAGTAGCCATATTATCTAAAGTTTAAAACGTAATTATTACCAGAGCAATAACAGTTATTTCTAATAAAATTATCTAACATATTGTTTGCTTGAGTATAAAGTTTATTAGATTCATCTATTGCACAATTATTTGCAGCAGCTATAGATCCTTGAATAAAGAAATATATACTTGTAAGATTAACTTTCTGTTGAGTCTTTATAGCTCTATCGCATTCCATCATGTCAAGTTTCATAAATGCTTCATCAAACTTCTCTTGTATTCTATCCACTCGCATTATGCTTTTTACAACAAAGTTTTCATATGCAGGTTCAACAGTGTATTTAAGAGTGTATATTCCATCAGGAAGAGGTATCAAAGGTTGTCCTAAAATACTTAGCCCTAATGAAGCAGATGTAAATATATTAAAATCATTAGGTGTAAAAGGAAGAATCACAATTCCTAATGATGGAACATTTATTTCAATTGTAGGAGCTGTTACAATAGGAGGATTGGTAGGATATGTTGATGCATCAGCCACACCTAATGTTAACGTACTATATGTAGGTACTACTATTATATCTAGATTTAAAGCTGGCATAATTAGTTTAAATAAATATGCCAGAGGATCTGAGATTTAATCCTCTCACCTCTGGCATAGGTTATGTGATATTTAATTTACAACTATCCAATTATGGAATTAAAGTGGAAGTGGTTGTAGTAGTAGGCCAAATTGTAGTGGTGGTAGAAGTGGTTGTAACACAAGAGTTATCATTAACCACAGTACCTAGACCAGCTTCTAATACAGCCTCAATAGCAGCAGCAATTCCACTTACAGCTGCGTTAGGAGCAGCAATAATCACCATAGAATCTTCCATGATATAATCACCCCACTGATAAGCAGACTTGTTATACTCATTGAACTTAATGTAATAAGTGTCATAAGTCACTCCTTGAGACACCCAAGACTCAAAGTTCTCGTTGTATCCAGCCATTCTGTAAAGATGCTTTAAGTATCCTGCTTGGTAGCTGTAGAAATTTTTCTCTAGTTGAGCAATTTCAGCAGATTGACCTGAAGGATAAGAAGCACGTTGGATGATAATTGGATCAGCAACAATGTCACAGTTATCAGCAACAATAAAGTCAGCAGTGGTAGCAGGACCATTAAATACAAACGTACGGAAGTACATTCTGTCATATTCAAAAGGGAATGCAGCAACATCACATGGCTGACCATATACAGTTAGAGGCTTTCCAGTGATACGAAGGATTGCAGAAGCATTGTTTCCTAAACGTTCAAATGTGTAGAAAGTGTTGAAGCTAATGTTATCAGGATTGTTACCTGGAGCTTGTTGCTCTAATTTAGCAATAACGCTATCAATGAATTGAGGAATATCAACTGAATCACAAGGATTAGCATCACAAGCACAGCAAGGAGCTTGAACAGTTACTGAACGAGTGAAACCATTGAAATACAAGGTGTCAATGTAAGAAGAATGTGCACGAAGAGTTAATGTAACTACATCACCACACTGTACATTCCAATTAGTTACATCAGTAACTTGAGTTGCAGCAGTGGGACATCCTTTTACTGTGTACCATTCAGTTACATTAGAATTGCAACCAGAACCTGATGGACATCCTTTAATCTTATCAGAACGTTTAGATCCTTGTAGATAAGTGTTTGTTCTACCTTGAGCTATGTAAAAATAAGGAGAAGCAGCAATATTAGCAGCTGTTGCTAAAGTATAGTCACTTCTAAAAATACCCACTTGACCTGCAGTGAGGTCTTGAGTTGAACCAGAGCTAGGAAGAGCAGTCTGTCCTACTGGAACCACGAATAACGTGGTTAATGAAAAATCAGCCATTTTTTATATTAATTTAATTGTTTAAAATTTTATTCATTTGTTTGTATCCTGTATGCTGCACTTTGTACAGCAGATTGATTCTCAGTATACATTGCAAGATTTTGAACTGTAAGATCTAGAAGTTCATCTTCAAGATATAATTCAAGTTCGCAATTTCTATCTACTGATGGATTTCCATCAAATCCAATATATCCTGTTTTATCAATGTATGCAGGATATCGCATATACATTATGTTAATAGATGTTGGTGTAAACGTACCATCTGTAAATATGCTCATCTTATCAGTAGAAAGGTAATTGAATGTTTCTTGATATTCAAATGATGGTTTGTAGTGAACATTATTTAAAAGAAACTGTAAATCACCATGTTTAGTTAAATCATTGTTTATCCAAATCTTTCTATCCTTACATCTACCTTTTTCTGCTATTACATAGCAATCTAAGTAGAACATGTATTTTGGTACTAGGGAATTTATATTTGCATCCCATTGATTTAATTCTACATTTTCTAATGTTAATGGAAGTGGTTGATTATTATAATTTACTACAAGACTTTGTAAATCTTCATAACGTTTCTTGAAAGCATCAAGTCCCATTCCACCCACTGTACTAAACCCATCAACCTTTTGTTTAATTAGCTTTATCTGAGCTTCATTTAATGCTAAAATTTTATCTTCAAGATTAATTTGCTGATGTTCGTTTGTGGATAGCTTATTTAGTTTTTGATCTATTTTATATAATAAACTATCTACTGGTATCATACTTTATATTTTTAAACTAGCCACTTAAACAGCAGCTAGTTTTTTAGATTTAACTTTTTGTTCAAGAGTGATTAACTCATCTTGATTATCATCGTCAGCAAGGAATTTGATTAAATCTTCTTCATCCTTTGCCACTTCAAACTCACCTTCGTACACTTTGCCATTAGTTTTTAATCTATAGACAGAGTGAGTAATTGCTTGTTTTACAAGATCTTTAATATGGAGCAAGTTTTCTTTCATGTCAGCAAATCTGCCAAACACTTCAACAGGATTCAGTCCTTGGAATTTACCATTAGCAAATTCTGTTTGTTTAAGAACATTATCTACTAAGTTATATACCACTTCTTCTTTAGTATCATCTGTAACAGGTAACCCTAATAAGCGTGCCACTTTTCTTTTCTTCTCAGGACTCATTGAATCAAACTTCACAATAGCCTTATTGATTAGTTGTTTCTTCTTATAAATCACTGCGTTTTCAATCTCATCATCAGCTACATAAAATTGTGTGTCAGCTGAATATTCTCCACGTTCCCAAGCTTGGTAACTAGAAGCAATTGTAGGATGAACACGTAACCAAGAAAAAGCTAATTCTTGAAAAGGATTAGTTAAATCGAAATAGTTATCACCATCTAGTAACTTAACAGCTTGTACGTGAAGTACATCATCTGCAGAAGTTGATAAACCATAGTTCCAAAAAGAAGAACGTGGTCCTAAATCAACACTACCTAAAGCATCTTCAAGCTTTATTTTAAGAGCTTTAACACGTTCAGTTTCTAATTCTCTTTCTAGTGGATCTTGAATTCTGCGAATATATGCAGCATTAACATCTAGTCCTGTTCTATACTGACCATCCAATTCCTTATAAGGATATTTGAATACACCTGTACCAGGAATTCTTGTCAAACCTTTTGCAGAAAGTCCTCCTTGCATTGTTTGTAATTGAGAGTTATTGTAATCTCTTTTAAGTGTGGCGATTTTTCCTATCTTGCCCATAATGTAGTTAATTTATTTTTGGTTTTATTATTGCAGAGTGTTTCCATTGAAGGAAATGCAAAGAGACATGTAATCTCAGTCATCACTCTGAAAATGAGAATGTAGGCTCTCCCAGGTGGGAGGTGTGGAGAGCCCACTTCTCAGAGAAAAAGCTCATCTTAAGCGACCAGTTCTTATGGGATGGCAGATGAACGTATTATTGTATTAGAATTGAGGGATTTCTTCAATCAAGACTGTACGAGACAAATCTTCAATAAAGATATCACAACGATCTTTCATCCAGATTTCGTATCCTGGGAATTTGTTAGCAGAGCTCATACCTTGAGATTTTGCAAATCCTAAGTGATGACGAGTTCCATCAATATATCCCCAAGTCATAGAAGGTGCACCCTTCATTCTCACTTCTCTCATGTTATTAATCATAGAACCATCAGACATTGGAGATACATCAAATACCATAAATACTGGTGTGCTCTTTTTGTTCTGACCAAATTCTAGATTTGATTGTGGTAAATCTAATTCTTTCAAGTGAATAAGTTCAACACGACCAGTCTCACGAGTTACCATTGCATCGAATGCAAAGTTGTAAGTGATGTGTTGTCCTTCTCCTTGCATGTATCTGTTTCCAGAATCAGCCATGAATGTTAAACCTGAGTTTAAAGCATCATTCTTTAGAGCCTGCTGGAATACATCGAATCCTGCCTCATTGGTGTACATCTTTACACGTCTGTCTTTAACATCAACACGTCTGTAGAAAAGATCCCCAAATACTGAACGAATCAAGTTAGCAGAGAATTCTCCACGATTGTATTGTACCAAGTTACCATTGTTACGCATTCTGTGGTATACACCTGCAGAGGTACGCTTAAGTTCTTGTTTAGAACCATTGGTCTTCACTGTACCTGGCTTAGACCAAATCATACGCTTCACCTTAAGTTCAAGCATAGACTTACGCATCCAGAATTCAATGAATGGTTCCCACTTAACATCATTACGTGTAAGAGGAAGTTGATTACGTCTCTGTGGAGCATACACTAGAATATCTAGAGCTTTACCAGAAGCATCAACCATCATTTTATCATCAGCCCATTCAGTGATTTTGTGCTCATAACCATATGCAGAACCTAAAGATTCAAACATAGTGATCTTCTCACCTAAACGAGGCAATCCTAATAAATCTTGATCGAATTCACCAATAGCAGCATCAACTAGTTCTAGTTCAATACCAGTCTTTAAGAAGGTGGAACTTACAAAGTCTACTGTTGGGTTATCAGTCACTAGTGTGAAAGAATACAAGAATCCCATATTCCAAGGCACAGGATCTTTGATCACGTAGAAACGTGGACCATACTGACGAGAACCTACAGAGATGATAGCATTCTTAGAAAACTCGTTAGTATCCAATACTAATGAAAACTCCTGACCATCAATACCTGGTTTGGTCAACGCTAACGTTGAATCAGGAATGTCAATGATTTTAGGGAATTTGTAAGGAACTTGTACATCCCATTTCCAAGCATCACTATTATTATCAATGTAATAAGGTGTGCTCTTGTTGATCATGTCCAAGAAATCATTACTGTACAATGAACTCTGGGTGTAAAGACTAATGATTTTCTTATCATAATCTGCAGGTTCAGTTGAGTGAAAAGACTCTAAGTGATTAGAATCAGTGAGCTTTCCAACAGCACGTTTGTCCATTGAAGCCACTCTCGCATAAGTAAAACCAGTTAAACCTGGGATTGTTTGAATTGCCATTTTTTATTATTTTAAATTATTATTGATATATTATAAAAACCATGAATCTGATTTTTCTGATTTATTCCCTTTAATTACACCCTTCTGTACTTGTCTTGCCACTTCACCAAATAAGTCATTTGACTTTTTAGTAATGCCTGTTTTTTGTATAGTTGATAATGTAGGATCTTTTTCTAGAATCTTTAACAACAATGCCACCTTCACTTTCATTTGGTGATTTTCAGGTTTTTTCATTTCTAGAATAGTTCGGTCAAAATCAGTAAGTGTCTCACCAGATGTTGTCTTATACTTATCTACTAATAGAAAATCCTGTAGTTCACTTGCTAATTTAGGATTCAATGGAATACCATCAAACTCCTTTGTTTTCAGTTTATCTTGAAGGATAGCCTGAACATTACTTATGTATTGATTCTTAATACTTGCTTTTTGTTGCAATTCTCTTTCTGAGTTTTGCTCTAGTTGTTGAAGTTTCTGTGCTTCTTTTTTAACTAACACCTTATGATGTTTAGTAGCAACAGTTTCAAGATCACCATAGTTTTGTAATCTTTCCACTTCAGTTTCTACATCTTCTGCATCAAAACCTTGATCAGTTAATGCTTGTTTAATCACTGCTATCTGATTCTTTTCCTGTGAAAGGTCCATATCAGAAAAATTAGCTATAGTGTTAAATGTATCGAAATACTCTTTAGGATTAACTCCTTTAACAAATATGGCATCAAATGCTTGTTGATAATCTTCACCAAATTGTCCAATGAAATTATTAACAACTTCAATAGCCCCTTTCTTTTTCTCTACTTGAAACTTTTCTAAGAATTCTTCAGGAGTGTTTATTTGCACATCCTCATCATCATCTTCTTTGGTAAATACACCCAGTTTAAATAAATCATTTGCTAGAGCACCAAATCTAGTCACTTCTGGTTCAGCATCATCATCATCATCAGCAGCTTCTGATGTTTTCTTTGCAACAGGAGCTTTAGTTTCTTCTTCTTCTTCCTCTTCTTCATCATCACCCCCTGATAAGAAATCACTTATACTAGCTTTAGTTTCTTCGTCTTTATCTTCAGTGTCTACAACATCATTTCCTATACTTTTTACAGGTGCAGGTTTAGTTTTTGCAGGAGCAGGATCTTCCACTTCTTTTACAATTTTCTGAAGACCATCAGGACTACTTGTAGAAGTTTCTGGTTCATATAAATCACTTAGTAATTCAGAGTTTCCCATGCCCATTTCCATAGTGTTTTCAATACTAAATTCGAAAGAAGGGCTATTTAAATTATCAGCCATATGTAGTTTTTTATTATATTTGGTTTATTAACGTAAAATTATGCAACATCTATGGAAATACAAAGACTTATGTTACTATATACCAACTTATTCAGGATAATATAGCATTAAAGTTTTTGTATTTCTAATCAAAAATGTTTACTTTTTCTTTGCTCTTCCTTTAGCGTTCTCTTTAGCCACTGCTAAATCGTTTGCTTGATTCTCTCTAGCCACTTGTAGTTTCTCTCTTTCAAGTTGTAGTTTTTGAGAAGCTTGTTTGTTTTGAGAATTGATTTGAGCCATTTTCATTTCGTAATCCTTTAGTGCTTTAGTTTGGTCATTAGCAAGTTTACCAATCTCTAATACATCTGGAACACCACTAACGTCTACATCAGATAGTGGTCCAGATTTAGATTCAGCAGCAATCAAGGCAATCTCTTTCTTATTGATTCTATCTAATTCATTTTGATAGTTTTCATTAGCAATGTCTTGATCTTTCATTTGCTGTGCTTGAGCAATTTGAGCTTGAGCAATTTGTCCTTGCTGTTCCACCTTCTGTTGTTCAAGTTGTGCTTGTTGTTGCTGCATTGCTTCTTGTTTATCTTTAAGAGATTTAAACACCTTCTTCATCTGTCTTACAGATTTAGTAGAATACAATTCAATAACATCATATAAAGATCCACCATTCTGCATTAATGGTTGAGCAAGTTGTCTAAGTTCCTCAAACATCTTATTATCTTCAGGACGATTTGTTAAGAACACCTTTAAGTCTCTAAATTTCAAATCAGATCCATTCACTTGTACAAATGCAGATTCTCCTTCAGATGTAACGTATGATAGCGTACTCTGTGGTTTAGCACTTTCAATATAAAGAGCTGCATCAATAATAGATTGATACACTTGACCCATCACATACTCATGAGCAACAAACAGAGGCTCTGTCTGTGAATAACTTTGTTGCATGGCAGTGTTTGTACCTGTAGCAGATTCAGAGGCTGATATAGAGCCCATACGCTGTCTAGACATACCTACAAGTTCCCAACATTCATTCTTAATTTGTTGAGCTAATGTATATCGTGCTTGTATCTCTTGTGTACGTGTTAAATCAAGAGATGTAAATTGATTGAATGAACTAGGACTCTTTAAGTTTTCAGGAGAGTCATCTATAAACACCACTCCTCTATTACGAGCTTCCATTTCCCAAATATCAAGAGCATCTTGAGCATCTCCATCTTTAGGAATAGGAATATGCCTAATAGACATAAGTTGCACCTTACCCACTTCTTTCTCTAATAGTTTATATAATTGGTTCATACAAACATTATATATCACTTGGAAAGGTTTCATCAAATCCACTAATGATTTTGATTCAGTATTCTTCACTTCATAGGTTATTCCTATAATAGGACAATAACTAAGTAGCTTATAAGGTTTTATGTGATAAATATCTGGTCCAATTTTAATTCCTTGATACCATTGATTAATCCATCCCCAATCTAATGAGATTTGTGTAGGAATAGTTCCACTCTTATATGTTTCATCAACAAGTGTAGATTGTTCATTACCCATTTCATCTGTATAGATGAGTTTACCAATCTTTTTCTTAGATATCCAATAACATCTCACTACAACATACTTATAACCAAATGAAGATACGTTAGATGTAAGTCCTAAGAAGTCTTTTAGTCCATCATTATTTTCTTTCATCTCACTCTCAATCATCATTCTTGTTTGTAACACTAATGGATCGTATGTGTCATATGTAACAGAATCAATACCAGGGGCAACATTAGGATTACCTAGATTAGAGTCTCTAACGTTTATTAGTCCATAATCTTGCAATGAACTACGTAAGTGATCTATCTCTTCTTTTGTAAGATCTGGAACAGATTCAATTATCTCAGATAGTTCCATCACTTGCACAATACCAGCAGCATATGCTCCTTGTGCTCTTCCTGTAGGATCTGATATATATTTTCTATCTGGTGTAGTGAGGAACCAAGTGTTCTTTGGATTAGCCACTTCTACATTAAAACCAAGCTTACTATTATCTTCGTATATGTGATAGAACTCTCTACCAGAAATAAGCATGTCTCTAAAGGCATCCTCACTCTTTTCTTTCATATTAAACTCAGCTTTCTGACATGTAAGAATGTGATTAGCCCATTTCTCTGCAACAGATGTATAGCTATCAAGTTCATCCTTCACTTCACTCATTGTCATTTGCTGAAGTTGCTCTTCATCAATCTCTTCTCCCTCTAGAGCCACCTTTTCAAGAATTTGTTTCTTGGCTTCCTGCAATACATATTCTTGAAGAATACCTGTTTTGAATTCAAGTTCTTCTGATTTAGAATCATCATCAAATGCTTTCACCCTAAATGTATCAGGACGTTTTGATATCTCTCCCACTAACTCATTCACTGGTGTAGTGATGATGGAATACATCTTTACATATGCTGGTAAACCAAGATCTGCTGTTAGCATATCTGTAAAGCTTTTCACTTGTTCTTCTTGATAGAAATCTTCCATACGAAGAATCCCTTTCATCAAATCATAATTTTTAACAAATGTATCTCTATTCTTTATATACTCAGCGTATGCTTTGTTTGCAAAATAATCCATTGTGTTCTTAATCCAACTCTCATCCTGCTTTTCTTTGTCAGTTTTGAATTGGTCAGGAAATATGTTTAAATATGCATACCTGATGGTAGCATCTTTAGTATATCTAATTATTGCCATTATATAAAAAGTTTATTTTTTCGTTTAGGAAACATTCCTCTACTCTCTGTGAATAATCTATTCTTTTGTTTTGTGTTAAACATTGATTCAATTCTACCATCTCCACTCTTTCCTATTTTTCCCATAATAGGATCCATTTTCATGGCTAATGCTACAGCTAACTCTGCAGCAATGATTCTATCAAAGTTACCCATCTCATTATATTGTATCATTTCTTCTAATAGAACAGGATCAAATATCTTCACCATACCCTTTGTTTCAGAAATGATATTACCATCATCATCTTTCTCAACATGTAATACATCTTCTGTGTATTTCTTTAAACATCCATGCAGAAAACTTCTAATCTTATCAGCAGATCTATGTATACCATAATCACGTCTCACTGTTGTATTAGGTACTATTTCTTTTAACCAATCTGGTTGACGTTCTAGATAATGAGCATCTCCTTTAGCTATCATATAATCTATAAAGGATATTTCATCATTCTCGCATAGTGTGCGAGCATTGTAATATTTAATAAGAAGTCTAGCTTGTTCTTCCCAAGTTTCTTTCTTGTCTGGTCTAGCTGTGTAAGATGCTACAAACATATCTTGATACTTCTCACCAGATATAGCATGCATACGTTTATATATGTATACAGATCCTAATGAACTAGAATATGCAGACTTACCTTGTCTATATGGATCCACTCCTGCAACATATAGTCCATAAGGAGGGGCTTCCATAGGAAACTCATATATAACTATAGGAGCATCTTTCTCATCTGAATTTTTTAAAGGAAAGTTAGATATAGGAAGTTTATCTGTAAATTCGTGTTTGATATTTCCATCATCACTAAATAATATAACAGGTGTTCCTGTTCTTTCATTTTGTAACAGTCTGGTTTTCTGTCTCTTAGCAGCTTCTATATCAAATATATTTGTATCTTCATTCAAGAATATATCATCCACTTCAATTGGATAATACATCTTTTCTTTTAGATAGGCCATCCTATCTCCTGCTTTCTTCAGTCTTTCTAAATTAGATGTAACAATTTCTGTAGCTTTTTCTTCATTAGAAACAAGCATGGTTACATTGTGTAAATCACTTTTAGCATCAGCATTTAAATACTCACCTAATGAAGAATCTTCTTTGGCTTCCATTCTATATTTATTAGAAATGAATAAGCCATGTATTCTTTTTGAGTCTTTATCGTTATTGTATTCTAAGAAGTTGAAGTTGTTTACATCAAACATTAAACTCTTGGCATCCATAAATTTCTTCATGTCACCTCCTGTACCTGTAAGAATAGGACTACATCCCCAACCAAATGGTGTTGTAAATCCTGGAGTGGCAGCTTGTAGTCCTCTTAAGAAAGATCCTTTACCTATCTCATCAATGATGAGCTTTCTAGGTTTTGTACCTGCAATAGCTTCCTCATTGTTTCCCTCATCTAAGTTACGTATAATGATTTGTGAGAAAGGGATTCTCTCTCCTCCTCTGGTCTTGATACCAAGTGTCACTTGATTCTTCCAGTTGTCCTCAATTCTTTGCCATCTCCATGCTTCAGGGATGAAGTTGAGTCCTTTATCTATCTTATCTGTAATAAGCTTTATATCTGGAGCATTCAGTCCAGCAATAATATTCTGTGAGTTTTCATCAAATGTAGCACCCCATGCAATATAGGAGCTTTCAATAACAGACTTAGCTAAACGTCTAATACCTAGAATAACTAAACCTTTCTTTTCATTTTGAGCTCTATCTATTTCATTAGTTATCACCCACTCATTATCTCTAAGAAGAGGATTAGCATATTTTTGTGATATCCTTCCTCTATCATCTATAACATCCACTTCTGTATGCCATATGTTTAAATGCCAATATAAAAATGGATTAATGTAAACACCATCCATCATACATCCATTCAGACATATCTCTTTATGAAATTCAAAGAAAGCATCATACTCTTGACTAGTCTTATCAGGAAGTCTTTTCTGATTTATAAACCAATCATGGTAATCAATGCTAATTAAATCTGTCATTTTCTATTCTTTAACCACCTCTCAGCCATTGATGACATTTCACCATTGCCTCTCACCTCCACTTTAGCTTCTTCTGCTTTACGTAATTTATCCACCACTTCTAATAAGGCTAGATAATTTTTCATGGTTTCTTGAATAAACTTACCTTGAGATTCAATGGATGCAATCACCATAGGCATTGTTCCACCTCTAGCTGTAGGTTTCCATTCAATCCTATCTTTAATAAGATTTAGGGGATTAGCATCAACATAAGCTTTCCATGAACTAAGCTGTTCTTCAGCCCAA
>Ga0208598_1000174_pt1 | contig 20947 bp, 26 predicted proteins | sample LakMenEpi22Jun12_FD_150726 | JGI IMG/M metagenome (GOLD analysis project Ga0208598, IMG submission 150726) | Freshwater microbial communities from Lake Mendota, WI - 22JUN2012 deep hole epilimnion (SPAdes) | ecosystem: Environmental > Aquatic > Freshwater > Lake > Epilimnion/Euphotic zone ... | reverse complement strand
TCACATTGAACAAAAGAGTTTTTTTGAGAGCAGCAACTTGAGTATCATCTACTACAAAAGGGAGTTTTCGTTTATTGGAAGGTTTTACAGGACTGGGTGCAGTAATATCTAACATTTTGCTGGGTTGAATCAATGAATCTAGAAAAGTATCTATATCAAAATCTGCTAATTCTTCTGAATTAAATTGTAGAGATTGTTTTTTAGGTTGTCGTTTAAAAACTTCCATTTATATATTATAATAATTTTTTTATATTAATCTTCGTGAATTTGAGGCATAGATGGCCATTCCGAAAATGGTATGGAAGTAGAGGTGGATCTTTCAGACGATAATAAAATATTCAACGCTTCTAATTTTTTTTGTAATGAATTGGTTTTAGGTAATTTACGGGCAATTTGTTTCCATTTCCATTCAAATTGTAAAGCGCTTTTCCAAGTAGGAAATCCTGAGACATAACATACACGAGTCCATAGCCGACCTTTATTGACAATTCGTTTCGTAGCCCATGCACCGCCTTTGATTTCTCCATTGTGTTGTCGTAATCGTCTATTCACGTCCACGGTTGCTCCTATATACGTGTTATTTTTAGACATGAGTAAATATACGAACATATATAAATTAAGAATATATATTTAATATTTTATCTAAATAATAGCTATGTGGGGTATATTTTTTGGTATTTCTTTATTTATTTTATTTTGTATGGCATGGACAAAATATGCAAAACCTAAAATAGAATCTTTTACTTCTGGGAAAACACCAAAAGACATTACTGAAAAAATTAAAGTAACCAATAATGATTTATCGGATACTTTAAATAAAATTAAGTATAGGAATGATTATGAAGATATTATAGTAGAATCAGAAAAATGGGCAAGTGAAAGTCAGTTACAATTGTTAGTAGATGGAAAAATAGGTGTAGATACATTGGATGCTTCTATAGAAAATGTGCGAAGATTTAATGATTTGAAATTGTTTAAAACAAATTTAAATGACTTGATTAATGTGTTAGATTCTGCTTAATTGGTTAAAAAATAAATCTATTTTTGATTTATCTGCTCCCATGACAGAAAAATCTGGTATAACAGTTTCGTTTCCTTCTTTGAATGCAAGTAACACAGGAACACCACATACTTGTTTTTTTGCCTTGAATTTAGTATATACTTGAGAACATTCATCTATATCCAAGGAAAGATAATTGTAATTACACGATTCAAGTTTAGGTTGAACATAAGGTTTAATGGTTTGACATGGTTTGCACCATTTGGCGTTGAAAAAAACAATAAGTATAGACGAATTATTTTTTTGAATTTCTGTAAATTCTGTATAATTCATAATTAAATATTATATTATTATATGGGAGAAACTGCGAACATTGGGTCTATTGCAATAATTACGGTTGCAGCTTTACTTGTTGGTGGAGCTGTGGCATCGCCATTCGTTGGCAGCTATATGCAATCAAGAAATAAAAAAGGTGGTACAAAACATAGAAGAGTTAACAATAATACAACTAGGCGTAAATAAATTAAGGATATTTTAATAATGATAAGGTTTGAATTACTATTAAAATATTTGGTAAATTCTTAATGATTTGATGCATAAATATTTTGAATTCTACATTTTTTTCTGATTCAAAATATTTACCTTCATTACCACATTTATTTTCATTTGTTCTAGACATAACGGCAAAATCATATACAAGTTCATCTGTTATCACGTCTTTAGTGCCAAATTTATTACATTTAGCAACACATGAAGAATAATCAGAATAATATGGAGGTTTATAATAAATACAGTTTCTACAACTTGGAACATTGATATTTTTAATGATTTGTTTAGAATCAACCACTGCAAATAGCAAGAAGTAGAACATGTATACTAATGGTTGGATACAATTTGTTATTCAATTTTAATAATATTGACAAAAATAGATCCGTTGAATATTTATAAACTGACATTTATATAAATAGTATTAAATACATTAACTATTATAATTACATGAATTTAATATTATGGTTAAAGTTATTTCTTGCTACAAGTTTAAATATGAAACATAAATTTGTACATAATAAGATTTATAAGTATAACGGAAATAACAATGATAAATTGAGAAAAATTGATGATGCATTGAATAGTGAAAAAAATAAAATGAAACAATTATTAACTGAAAAAAATAAAATAATGCAAAATATAACAGGATTAAATTTACATAATGAATCTTATATTAATGAATATCTAGAGAATGTGTTAAATGAAAACATTTATGACGATTTTGACGAAGATGGGTTTAATAACGAGTATGATTATGAATTCAAACCGAGATCTAACAAGATTAATATAGTCATTAATACCAATCCATCTAACTCAAATCCTAAAAAAAATAAAGAAGAAGTTCAAAGTGAAAATTTTCAACTCATTAAAAATTCTGTATACAATTTTACACATATTGGCGGGTATGAATTGATTAAAGAAGAATTAATGCAATGTGCCGATATATTACTTAATTATACTAAATATGCTAAATACAATGTTAGAATTCCAAAAGGAATTATTTTAGAAGGTCCACCAGGCAATGGCAAAACATTAATGGCAAAATGTTTTAGTGGAGAAATTAATATTGGATTTATTCCAGTATCTGGAGCACAATTTCAAGAAAAATATGTAGGAGTAGGTGCATCCAGAGTGAGAGAATTGTTTAATCTGGCTACAGAAAATGTTCCATGTATTATATTTATTGATGAATTAGATGCACTTGGAAGAAAACGGTCTTCATCCGATCAGGCTTCCAATAGTGAACATGATTCAACCTTGAATGAATTATTAGTTAACCTAGATGGGTTTAAATCCGCAAATGGAATATTTATAATAGGTGCGACAAATAGGGTTGATCTACTAGATACTGCTCTAACACGCCCTGGACGAATTGATAAAAAAATATATATCGGGAATCCTGATAAACAAACTAGAAAACAAATTTTAGATATACATCTTGTAAACAAACCATTAGAACAAACCATAACAGTAGATTATTTGGCTGAATTAACAAATGGATTTTCTGGTGCACAGATTGAAAATTTGTTGAATGAAGCCATGTTGTACGTTCTCCGACAGAACAGATTTCAAATAGATAAATCAGATATAAATATGATTGCAAATAGAATTTTAGTCGGATATCAATCCAATAAAAATCAATTAACAGAAGATGTTATCTATCAAGTAGCAGTGCATGAAATAGGCCATGCATTACTTGGAATATTTACCAAACATAGAAAATTAGTTAAAATTACGATTAATCTATTTTCTCCTAAAACGTTAGGATTTACTTTATTTGAACCATCGTCCACGAATATTCAGACAAAAGAACAACTAATACATGAAATAATGGTATTACTCGGAGGAAGAATTGCAGAAGAGATTATCTTCAAAAATACGAATATATCTTCAGGAGCATCGCAAGATATACAGCAAGTAAAACTAATAGCCGAACAAATGATTGTGCATTTAGGGATGGGAGATAAAATAGTGATCAGTGATCAGAATAAGATAAATGCAGAGATAGATAATATAATATCATTAGCTTATGATCGTGCGAAGATTATATTATCAACCGCAGAACCATTGATAAAAGATGCGGCAACATTGTTAACGATTAATCACGAATTAACACCGGAAATGATAACTAATCTCATAACAAATAAATATCCGTATATTAATTATTAAGTTAAAATGTGTAATGTTGGCGTAAATAACAATTTATGGTTTATAAAATTTGTATAATCATTTCTTTTATTGCAACAATCGCATTTAATATAATATCTCCACCGACAACAACCAGTTATGTTATATTTTCTTGATGATAGTTTGAATTGTAAAATTGATGTTTTTATATTATTTCCGCAATTTACACATAAAAACATTAATATATTTAATATTATTTTTTTAATAAAGTTAAACGTTTGTCATTTTTAATTTTTTCAACAACATCATGTAATTCATATTTTATTGCCATTTCATATGCGTTTGTTATATTTTGATAATTAATATCGTACATAACATCAAAATCTAATAATCTCATACAAAATTTATTCCATCTTTTTTTGATACATAACATTAAAAGTGAATTATTTGTAAAATGGCAAAAATCTTCCCATTCATTATAAGAATATTTCTCTATATTTGCATACAAGTCACTATTCATATCATCTATAATATTTTTACTGAATAAGTATTCTCTTTTCTTTTCTTCGTCATCAAAAAAACATTGTCCTTTTACATTTTCAGGATTTAACAAATTTAATATATCTAATGCAATTTCTTCATGATCTAATTCATTAATAGCCATTAAAAGAACATCGGAATCATCACCAAAGTCATAAGATAAATATAAATTTCCTTCTTGATCTTCCCATTGATATGGTTCTATTTTATACTCCATTAAATAGTGTAGTATTTCTGTAGAAATATGTATGTCTGCAAATTCAACTTTATGTTCATTTATGTGTTTACAATATTCAAGTATAGTATACATTTGTTGTAAACAATAATTACATTTATACATTATAATCTATATGCATTGTTTTTATTATTGTTTTAAATGATAAGGTAAAATTAAATTATGAACGTTCCCCAATGCACTTATATCTGTAATATTACAACAACACGTTAAATCTAATTTATGAACGTTTACCAACATGCTTACATCTGTAATTTGATTACATTCACGTAAATCTAAATCGTAGACATTTCCTAATGCACTAACATCGGTAATTTGTTTACAACCACCTAAACATAAAGTATGAACATTTCCCAATGCACTAACATCAATAATTTTAGTACAATAACTTAAATTTAAATCATAGACATTTCCTAATGCACTTACATCAGTAATTTTATCACAACAAGATAAATCTAAAGTATGAACATTACCCAATGCACTTACATCTGTAATTCCACGACACCTAAATAAATCTAACCTATAAACTTTACCTAATGCACTTACATCTGTAATTTTATTACAACGGGATAAATCTAAATGATGAACATTACCTAATGCACTTACATCAGTAATATTTGTACACCCTTCTAAACATAAATGATGAACTTTACCTAATGCACTTACATCAGTAATTTTATCACAATGCATTATTAATAATGTATGAAGTTTACCTAATGCACTAACATCAGAAATTTGTTCACAACCATTTATATATAAAGTATGAAGGTTTCTTAGACTACTAACATCTGTAATTAAATTACAATCCTCTAAATATAATTTATGTACGTTTCCTAATGCACTTACATCAACAATATTGTCACAATAACTTAAATCTAAAGTATTAACTTTACCTAATGCACTTATATCTGTAATATCACAACAATAAGTTAAATTTAAATCGTATACATTTCCTAATTTACTTACATCTGTAATGTTATAACAACGAAATAAATCTAAAGTATGGACATTTCTTAATGAACTTACATCAGTAATATGATAACAATTTCTTAAATTTAAAGTATGTACATTCCCCAACATGCTTACATCTGTAATTTGATTACAATCACTTAAATCTAAATGTAGTTGTTTATTTGGATTATTTATTTTATTTAGAACTCGTTGTCTAAATAAAACATCATCGTAATACAATAACGAATAATCTCTATTTAATTTGTAAGTAATGTATTTTTTGAATTGTAATATTATTGAACATGTATCGCATAAACTTTGTAAATCTGTAAATTCATAAATATATCTGAATAAATCAGGATTGGTAAATAGGTCCATTGTTTATGATTTACTTTTATATATTTTTAATCAATTTTTAAGGTAAAAATAAATGTTATTTTATTTTGGTTAAATGTAAAAATATCATATGTTACGATTGTTTATTTGTTAATGATATAAACATTTTTAAATACTACTTATGTATATGAACTATTTATTTATTTTCATATTTTTTTCCTTTACCAATGCGTTTATTTTCCCCACTCCACATTTGAGTCGCACTTTTCCATTAGATGTCAAACGCAAACAGTCAAATCTAGAAAATCAATTGTTGTACGAAGAAAAACAAAAAAAAATATACCTTCCCAAAACATTAAATCAACAAACATATGTTGACTATATGAATAATCGTAATGTTTCTGTTGTTTTTGGGGTGGGACCTGCTGGTTCTGGTAAAACTTTATTTGCTTGTAGTAGCGCCATTCGCGAATTAAAACAAGGGTATGTGGATCGTATTATTATTACCCGACCTATTATTTCTGTAGATGAAGAATTGGGATTTTTACCTGGTTCCATAGAACAAAAAATGAATCCTTGGACGCGCCCCATTTTTGACATTTTTTCTGAATTTGTATCCGTTTTTGAAATGAAACATATGGCTGACAATGGTATTATAGAAATTTCACCTCTTGCGTTTATGCGTGGACGCACTTTTAAACGTTGTTTTATCATTGCGGATGAAATGCAAAATAGTTCTCCAAATCAAATGAAAATGTTATTGACACGTTTGGGTGATGATTCGCGTATGGTAGTTACTGGAGATTTGAAACAAAGTGATCGTTCTAATGATAATGGGTTGTATGATTTTATCAACCGTTTGAAAATGGCTGAATCAATTAATTCTATTCAATATGTTGAATTGAATGATCATGATATTCAAAGAAGTTCGGTTGTTAGTAGTATATTAAAAATATACGATAACAAAAACGGTCAAGATCATTTATAAGGTAAGATTAAAGTATGAACATTTCTCAAATAACTTAAATGTTGATTAAATATTTTGAATTTTTTCTAGATAATATTTTTCCATATTTACAAAATTATTTTTAGAAAATAATTTTGTACACTTAATAAGTTTTTTATATGTTTTTTAACTACCAAAGTTATTTAACGGCGAGTACGGCGGTTACGTCTTGACTTTTTATTTCTACGTGATTTACGTCTTCCACCTACATGTGTAAGTTGTTGCACTAATTCTTTTCCTAATGCATCATTTAATGTACGTATTACTAAATTCACAAAATCAGAAGAAGCAGAAGCAGAGCCATTCTGCCGAATAGTTCTTATATAATCATGGTAAGATAATATTGCGTTATTCATGTCACCATTGTCTACAAGCGTGCGAATTTCCGTCGCTTTTTGTTGAACTCGGAGTTCTGTGTTAGGATGTAAACTTTCCATATTATTATAACATATTTTAATAATTACGAAATTTTTTTTAGAACGCCTTAATTTACGTTTTTTGTCATATGTTATAAAAAATAAAATTTAAACTCATTTTAATGTCCACATTTGTATTTACACCGACGAGCATTGTATCGTGAATGATTATTATACATTTTAATTCATATTTTTTAATTTACTGGTTTTTCTACCATATTTGCAATATTGTTTTTGAGAAAATCCTTTTGGGCGATTACAATTGATACTTTTTTTATAAGTTGCACTCCATTTTCTAGTTTTATTTTTTGGCATATGTTATAGTTATAAAAATAAAATTTGAACTCATTTTAATGTTCATGTAAATATTAAAATGTCCACATTTGTATTTGCATACACCGACGAGCATGGTATCGCGAATGATTGCACTAATAATTGGAATATTGGTATTGAAAATTCATGTGTAGGATGTAACAAAGCATCTGGATTGAAAGATAATACATGGGTTGTGATGAAAAAATTAAATGGCAGATATAATCTTGGTTTTACTGGTGAATTAATTCAAAAACACGATCCTACGTTTCAACCATGGGAAGTCGCAGGTGGAAAACACTGGAACCATATTTATGAATGTTCTCACAATATTTGGTTGGGTGATATGGATGAATTTTGCACACAACATGGCTTTGACCGAACTATGTTTATAAAGACATTGATGTTTGGACATCCAAATAAAAATTTTAAGGATAGTTTCAACCAACTAGCTGCAATTGTTCGTAATCAATATGCATAGATCCGTTGCATTAATTTAAAAATCCAAGAATATATTGGTTGATATTTCCATCAAATCCGCGAATACGATTCAAACAAAGTGCGCCCATCTTTTTTCGGTGTTTCAGTCTAGACATATTCACATTTATATAATATTGTAGCGAATGCGTAACATATTTATTTTCTTTTATCAATAAATCTTTGGTAAAATAAAATGTAAATTTTTCAATAATGTTGCATAAATTTAAATCTATTCTATACCTACATTTATCTTGTACATATTGAATAATATACAACATTTCTTCTGCCGTTTTCATAAAAGATAACAACTCTTCTTCGGATTGCCATAGTGTAGATATCCACCGTTTACTAAAAATATGTAACAAAGGTGTAGTATTTTGTACATCGGTAATTAGCCATATTTCGGTCTCTCTGTATTTTACAGGAATATTAAAATAATTGACGTGAGTTTGTTCTATATATTGTCTTAATTGTTGTCCAATCCATAATTCCCAATTTTTTTCAAGTGTAATAAATTTGTAAGAGTTTGCCACAATCATATTATATATACTATAGTATGATTGAATAAAATCAAATTTTATTTAATAACGCGGAGTTGCATTGGCAACTGGTAGTGTACTAACAGATGCAACAGGCAATGCACTGACATCACCAGATAATCTGGTGGCTACAGGTGGCAATACAGGAACTGTTCTTGCTAGAGGTGTACCTTGAGATTTACTCCATGCTTCTCCTGAAGAAAGACCAGAGTTATTACCTAACATACCTGTTGGTGCACCATCTGGTTTATATTTTGTATATTTTGTACTTTGACACCTCGGGCATATACATGAAATTCCGAAACCCCACCCTTTACTGCATTTATCACTATTATATACATATCTACAATTTGTACATTGTATATAATCTCCTCCACCTCTAAATTGTTTACGTCTTCGCGTTTTTCTAGTTTTTCGGTTTTTTCTAAAACTTTTCATATAATTACTTTAGATTTTAATACATACTTGCCCATTCTAATACATTGGCATGTGTTAAATTACTATGAACTAACAACATATATAATCTATCCCGTTTATCTTTTTCCGATATAGAATTAAATTGTTGGGTTTTATTATCAGGAACAGTATGTTTCCTATACATCATTAACGATAAAGATGTGTTTACTTGTGGGACTGTCATACGTTTCACTTCTGTATACGTTTCTTTTTGCATGGCTTCGGATAAAGGAGCATTTAATTCTGGTAACATTTGTGCACTGTTAACTGCTTCCCAAAAATGATGAAAAAAAGGGTACGTTTGTTTGGCGAGTTCCATTACTTCTATCGTATTAACTGGCATAGTTAAATGAGTTTGTATAAATGTTTTTGGGTAAGCTTTATACCGTAAAAAATATTTAGAACAATTTACTTCTATGTCATTCATTTTACTTGTGAACAAAGTATTGTACATACGTAACATTAAATTTTCCCATGTAATATGTTTGTTTAACATTGCATTTTTCAATGAATCTGGATGAATATTTCGCATTAATTTGGACGGTTTAATTATAAAATTATGTTTGATATAGCTATAATATAAACAAACATTTTTTTCGGTTAGAGAATCTACTTGTTTTTCTATTTCAGTTATATCAGCAACTGTAAGCGAATATCCGCCGTCATCTTCGGTAATTGGTTGTCGTGGCTTAAATCGTTTATTGGTTTGTTGGAGTGTTTCCATAATTAATGTATGTGGATCTAATTCTTTAAATTTTTTACGTGCTTCTTCAGTCCCAGATTTAAGATCAAATTCTGGGCCCAAAAATTGTTGTATTTCTTTGGATATTTGAAACGTATATCCGCGTATTACATTTTTAAAATATTTTGGACTACGTTTACCAATATCTAAACATCGTTCAATAATATCTTTAGTATTTAGGGTTGGATTGAGTAATATAGTTTCCATCATAAACATGTTCCACATTTGACAATATCCTTGACCACTTGAAGCAATTGCGCCTTCTATTCCTTGAAATCCAATAGATATGGGGCATATTTCATAGGGTGTCTTATATTTTGGAGTCCATTGCATCAATTTTGGAGCAAGTTGTTCTTCAAACAAACGCTTTAACGAGGCGTTTAATTTATATTCTTTAAAATCTTTAATTCGGGTTTGTTGTCCATGTGGCTCATACCGTTCTATCGTTTTTTTAAATGGTCTATAAATTAAAATATTTACATGCGATGACCCTCCTTCTTCTTTAGTTCGGTATATCCATAATGTAATAAAAATTAAATTGGAACCACGCAAAATACATTGTTGCATTTGATGTCCTAAATTGTTAGGATATGTCAATTCATCGTCATTAATTCTATAATTGAGTACTGCAGTATGTGACAAATGAAACAAATCATGAAATAGTGAACATTCTGTTGCATATTTTCGTAACAAATAAATATAAACAAAAAGCATATATCTTCCTGCTTTATACGATACATCGGTTGCATGTTTTCCTGATTCTTCTATGGCATTGAGATATTCTAGAAGTGTATAGGGTGCTGGTTCGGCGCGTGGTAAATCTGGAGCAGGTAGGACAACTTCTGCTTTGTCTTCAGTTGGCTTTGGAGCTTCTTCGGTAGGTAGTAAAATACATCGGTTTCTATATTTTTTGGTTCCGTCGGGACACTTTATACACTTTTTGGTTTTATAATTATAAGTAAACGTTGGAGGACACTTTTTACCTTGGCGTTCAACTTCAATCAACGGGTGCAATACTTGGACTGGGTTAGCAACAGCAGCAGAAGGAATACAATCGCCCGTTGTTTTATTATATTTAAATCCGCAAGTACACCGTGGTTTGACTCGTTTATAGGGCGCAGTTTCTACCGTTACATCAGGTCGCACACGGACGCATTTGGTTTTGTTACGTTTAAAATTACATTTACAACGAGATACCCGATCATATTCTTCCATATATTCTACTATATATTTTTTCCAATTATTGAATAGATTGAGTAGCAAGTCGGTCAGCTTCACGGTTGCCATTAGAATGTATATCCTCGTTGTCCGTGTGGGCGGAAACGTGTAAAAGTGTAATAGAATATTGTTTTACTAAAGTATATAATTCTTTTACGAGTTCAACATTGGGAATATCGGCAGCCCATTTTTTCTTGAGACACTTTTCACCGAAAGAACTGGCACATAGCATGGTATATTTGGAATCAGTATAAACCCCAATTTTTTTATCGTAGTTATCAGATAAAAGTTTAATGGCTTCAATCACGGCAGTGAGTTCGGCAACGTTGTTGGTTAATTTTCCAGAAGTTAACCGTTTGCTTACGTTTTTAGGGTTTCCTTCGCCAAAATAAATACCGTACCCAGCAACTGCATTCTTGGAACCATTTTTGCTGCATGCTCCATCGGTATACACAATAATGTCTAATTCGGAATCATCGCTATCGCCAACGATGTTGGAAGGTCCATGTCGTTGAAACTCTTCGGCTTCAGCGAGTGTTTTAAATTTCTTGTATTTGGGTTTTGCATGAATATGTTTTTTGCATTCATCCCATGTAGTATACACCGCACTTTGTATATGACCCGTATAAGTTGCGTAATAAGGCATATACAAAGTATATATAATTATCATTAAATCAATATTATTTATATGTAAATAATATGGATACAAAACAAATATTATTATTTTTGATTGGATGCATTGGAACACGATTATTATTTGTATATGTAGCAAAAAATAGTAGTGTTCAAGTATTGAAATATTTGGGATATGTAGCATTACTTCCAGCCATAGGATTTATGTATATTTTCTTAACTGGTTCGCGAAAAACAGGGAAAGGCGTATTTGGTGAAAAAATTTGGTGGAGCAATATGCGGCCTATTCACAGTTTGATTTATTTTATATTTGCATATAATGCTATTCAAGGAAATAAACAATCATGGGTCTATTTGATGGCCGATGTAACCATAGGGTTTGTGGCATGGTTAGTTCATCGTATTCAATAATTTTATATTGTAATAGTATGGAATCATGTATATTATCTATGGGAGGTATTGATCGTACATTTGTAGTAGTGGAAGCAGTACAACCATGGGTAACACCTAATATTGCATTTTACCAAAGTAGTGCCACCTCTAATGTAACTTCTATTGCTAGACAAATTAATCCAGGTACATTTTTCCCTATATTTGGAATGCGCGAAGAAACAGAAGCTGTTCCAAAATCTGATTTGGATCGTAAAGGTCACATTAAAAAAATGAAACTTACATCAATGGAATCGGATGACATATATGAGTGGATGTACACATTAATAATAAATTATTTTAATCATAAATATAAAATAGTTTTTCATCGTGCAGAAGATAATAATTATTGGAGAAGTTGGAATGCTGAATATACAAGATTTGATACAGAACAATTAACTATATTACGTTCGTTGTTATTAGAAATAAAAATCATACACTATTTATTATGTAATTATTTTTTACATTCATGGCAATTATGTTTCAGTATTCTATTAAGTAAATCAGGGTATTGGATACAAAACCCTGAATTTGCCGATTTTGTTATGTCTAATTTGTGTCCTGAATATAGATTGCCAGAACAACTTCCACCAATCACAATAGATAATGATGATGAACTTATACAATGGCTTAAAACTCATCATGCTCAATCATCCACCGATATTACATTACAACAAATAATAGGTCATGATTTAATAAAAATGGCTAGACTAGAATATTTAAAAATATTAGGATCAGTTACACTAATTGATCAACAACTTTCTATATTAGAAAAAATAGAACAAAGAAGAATAGAAAAAGAACAACGAAAAAAACCAAAAACAGCAGGAACTCGTAAAAAAAGAAAATCAAGAAAACGCAGACATTAATAATGGCGTGTTTTTCGTCTTTGACGTTTATTTCGTTTAGTAAATCTACCTCCTTTTATATCAGATCCTTTAATATAATTTAAATCTATAGGCATTAATTCTCTTGCTCCATCAGGTTGTATAATATATTGTATATTTTCTATTCTACCTTTCCATTCTGTATCGGATCTTCCATCACTAAATTTTACTCTAGTTCCAATGGCATAAGGAGGAGGTACAGGGGGAGGGTTATAAATAGCATAATTAGGCGGTAAATAAAGATCTGGTGCATCGCGAGCATATGTATTTGTGCCAGTAGGAGGTTTATAGTTTTCCATACTATAACATTATTTTTTATTTTTTTCTAAAATTCGTGTACTCACATTAGCATGAAAAGGTAATTCTACGTTTTCTTGCGCATTAAAAAATAAGGGTGTTTGCCGATATTGTTGCAAATCGCGTGCATTCCAAACGGGATGTGTTGATCTAGGTTGGCTTGTAACTTCAGGTGTATATTCGGGATAGGATATAGGTGTAGTTGTTAAATGATAGGTTGGAGGATTCCTAGATAATTTATAGTGTAATCCTTTTAATTCACTGTCTACTTTGATGCGGTCTTGATGTAAATTGGCACCCCATTTCTGTAAAATAATTTGAGGATCATTCACAAAAGGTGGACGTTCTCCATTACCAGGTTGATTTAAATAATACATTCCTTGGTCTGTACTTTCTTGTAAGCGTTTCATTACATTATTAGAATCATCATATAATCTAGTAAATGCCATATAATATAAAATATTATTTTAAAAAATAAATACTCTATAAATATATGTTAACCATTGAACATATAAAAAAAGATAAATCTATACATAAGATTGAAATTCCTATATATGGGGATGATACGATTGAAATGGTAAAATACAAACTTAGTCAATATTTAAATTGTGAATTGGAAGATATTTATTTGTTTGCTAAACAAAATCGTACAATTACGTTACATACCATATATGAAGAAATGATGAAAAAAACGGATAAAATAGTAAAACATGACGTAGAACATATATTAGAAGATTTATCCATGTCGCATTTAATAAAACGTGTTCCGAATAAAAAAATGTTTACTTATGACGATTTATTAGAAATAATAGATATACCCTTACATGAAATACCCCTATTTATTCCGATAGGGCATGTATTGCGTGAATGTGTAAACCCATTGTTATGCAAACAAAAAATGCCGTTTAATCGGTTTGCTTATACAAATTCTATTCCAAACCAGTTACAAAAAACATTGTTGTTGGAATATTTTCCGTTTGTAGATAAAACCTTGTATGTAGTAGATAGTGTCCAAGTGACGGATGCAGCTATACGCGGTTCTTATTTTTTACCTCTTGATCCTGAACCCAATATAAAAGAAATAAAACAACTTATAGATGAAAAAGCAGAGTTACACGGACATTTTAAAGATTTGCCAACAACGGCTAAAATTCAAACATTACGATTTACTATTTTACCTACACATCAAGTCCATATTTCTGCAGAATCTATTTTTAATTTACTGCATGCAAGTAGTACAAATAAAATGATACAATATTATACAGGAGAAACTATTATTTATAAATTATACACTACACAACAAGATAAGTATAATCATAAAATTCCTGAATTACACCCTGGCTACATAGATCAAGAAGGAGATAAAGATAATATAAAAATACGTTCGGTTTATATTTATTCCAATGATCGTGACAATTTAGTTATATTATATGAAAATGGTTCTATTGTAGTACAATTGCGAAAAGTAAAAAAACCAATATTGATAAGTGAGTTAAATGATGAAATAAATGCTATACTATTGCCTGTATTGGATATGGTTCGTGAACCTATTTATCAATCGGGATATATGTATCCATGGAATGAAAAAAGTAATCTATTCCAAACAAATGTATTTAATGTAAAAATAAATGCATTGGATTATATTGTAGATTTTGGATTATCTGTAAATTTAAAAAATAATAATTTTAAGAATATCACAACAATATATACCGATATATCGCATCAAAATAATGGAGAATTTATATATAATTATGTATCAGAACACAATCAGAATAATTTATATAATTTTGTAGTGAAATATATTTCTACCAAGTTGTCAACCAAAGCGAATATTATAGACCGACTTCAAACAATATTTAACATATCGCATAAAGATGCATCACAAATGTATGCAGCTAATATACCTTTACAAGAACAATCTAAACAACAAATTATTCGTTCTGGATTTGATGGAATGTTGAATGCACACAATATTATTATTTACGGAATTCCAAATATTCACTATTTAGAATCTATCCAATATAATTTAAAATGTATTGCTGTAGTACTTGGTGAAGAGTTAAAAGTAAAACCTACGGTCAAACCTGCTCCGTTACCTGTGGCTGCGGCCAAACCTGCTCCGTTACCTGTGGCTGCGGCCAAACCTGCTCCGTTACCAGTGACTGAACCCGAGCCTGCTCCGTTACCAGTTACTACGCCAATCCGAGCAGAGGAAATACAATTGGTAGAAGAAGATGAAATGGAAATGGGTGGAGGATCTAATGAATTAAAATTAAAAAATACCAACTTTGCCGTTGCAAGATTACAAGACATGTATGAAAAATTAAGAAAAGATTATGTTTCCAAATGTCCAACCGCCTATGTTCCCATTATTATTAAAAAAACAGAATGGGATAGTGATAAATACAAAGAATACAGAGACCGAATTGAAACCTATGCCAATCCAGAAAAATATTTTTTGGTAAAAGATGATCACGTCATTTTATGTCCCAAATATTGGTCGTTTAAAAAACGGAAAGCCTACGTAGATAAAGATGATATTGAAAAACCATTTAATGAATCTAAAGATTTGTTAACCTATACAAATTCAAAAGGTGTAAAAGAAATTGTTATGTCGCAACACGGCGAATATATGGAATATCCCAATTATTTTGCAGATAATCCAGACAAACCCGATAAATATCCCGTTTTCAAAATGAAAAAAAAATACGAGGATACTGTACCCTGTTGCCAAAGTATTATTCACGAAGAAAAGGCAACACCTTTGAAAAAAGGCGAAAAGCCCGAAAAACCTAAAAAAACAGACGATTTAAAAACTAACCAATATATCGTTGATAAATTAGACCCCATAGATGCTCAACTCGGAGTTTTTAAGTATGGATATTTATCAGATCCGTTGCGTATTTTATTTCGGTTAGATAAAAGTGTATTCCAAAAATCAAAAACAACAAATCCACAAGAATTATTGAGATGGGGAGTTCCAAATCGGCAATATACCTTTTTATCTACTATGCATATTGTATATAATTATACACATCGTCCCATTAGCTTTAAAGACTATTTACACTTATTCAAACGCGAATTTCCATACGTTCAAAATGGAAATGTAATCCGAAAATATAAAAAATTTCAAAATTTCTTGGACGATATTGAAAATATTACACATGAAGATGCCTGGGAATTTGTTTCACAAGTGAACGAAATCAATATTATCATATTCAAACATAACATTAATTTTGTTGAACTTGTATGTCCAAGTAATGTATATGAACCTGAAAAATTCAAAGATAAAAAATGTGTGATGCTTTATTATTTTGAAGAATATAATTGTTATGAACCTATTATTCAAAAACCGCAATACAAAAATGATGTTTCTTTTTTATTTGATACCAAACACGAATATATCCATCATGTAATTCATATTATTAAAGATAAATACTCAAAAAATTGCAATCCTTCCTATGAATATTCATTGGAAGATGGCTTTATTCCTACGCATCCATTACTGTCTAGTGAAATTTATGATAAATTAGCCGAACAATATGAAACGATACACCAAGTTGTTCATTACGATAAATGTATTGGATTTATTATAGATGATTTTTTTATTCCGTGTTATCCAAGTCAAAAAATATTAGATTTGGATACAGTTAAAAAACCAACGATAAATCCCGTTAAAGAAACAATTCGGTTTTTAACAGAAATTAGCAAATTAGATATTCCATGTAAACCTACGTATAAAGTATTGGATAAAAATAATGATATTACTGGAGTATTAATAGAAACATTTCAATATGTTCCGTGTATTGTTACCAAAAATATTCCTTCTATTAAATTATTATCCTATTATGGTAATTTGAATAATGAATACATGGTTTTATCCGATGTGCATGAAGATACTGCTCGTATTCAAAATATAAATCGTATCAAGTATGAACAATATAGTTACATTTATGTTAAAAATAAATTAATGAAACAACTTAATTTACACGAAAATGTAAAAGATCGCAAAGAAATAAAACGCATCATTTATTCTAATGATGCGTATGATACTAAATTACATAAAATTACAATGATTATTCAACACATTATAAATACGCAATTTAAAGATAGTATAGAATGGATAGATGAAATTACGGATGAATACATTCACATGTTTATATCACATTGTCCAAATGGATTTTGTCAAAATATGGAAAAAATATATTTATCAAAAACAAATTTAGTTACCCACGAAAAAAATGATTATTATAAAAAATTGGCGGACGAAATTATTCGTAATAAACAAGTAGAATTATTTGTATTGAAACCTGAAATACAATTTAGTATTCCTACACAATTAAATGAAAATGAATTAATTTTAGATAAAAATATTATTCGTTTATATTTAGATAATTTAGATAAACCGTACAAGTATTCTAGGACATATGATAATGCACAAATACGCAAACCAAATCAATACAAAATTCTTCCTTTTAATGCAAAAAAAATATCATGGAAAGTAATAATTAAGGAATAGAATTATATTTTTTATATCATAATCGTATATGAATATGATATATCCATTGATGGGAGGTTTAATGGTTGTATGTGCTATTGTATCGTATTACTTATACAAGCGGTTCAATAAAAAGAAAAATAATGAAGACACACCAGTAAATACTGCCGATTTATATTATTTTTATACAACATGGTGTCCTTATTGTACAAAAGCGAGACCTGAATGGAATAAATTTAAAAATCATTGGAATAATAAAAAAAAGAATGATTATATTCTTTTATTTTCCGAAATTGATTGTGACAAAAATGAATCATTAGCAAGTAAATATGAAGTAGACACATATCCATGTATTAAAATGATTAAAGACGGAAAAATATATGATTATGATGCAAAACCAAGTGTTGAAAATTTAAACACATTTGTAAATAGTTGTTTTAATTAATGTTACAGTGTTTGGTTACGTTTTTTGGGGAGAAATCAATAGGTACATAATAAAAATATGTTGTATTATTTATGATGAAGCCGAACGTATTCCGTTGAATTCAACTGAACCTGCATTCGTATAAGCTCCCATGTTGGGCAATAGTATCCAATCTCCTACGTTTATATCTTCAGGAAAATATTGTTCTCCTAATGTATCATAACTATCACACGTTGGACCAAAAATAGGAATAGATTTATACCGATGAATAGGAGTAACTCCTCCTTTGTATATACAATTAGTTAATAATGGCATTTTCCAGTGATCGCGATGAAAACAATTAAGTTCGTGATATACTCCATTATCTAAAAATATACCTTTGGAAGTTTTTGCAATTACTTGAATAGCTAAATGGTGGGATGGTTCTGAAAAATAACGCCCTGGTTCAGCAATTATAGTATACGGTAAATTTTTCGTCCATCCAAGTGCATCGGTTAAATTTGTATCGTGCAATAATCCTCCGCCCATATTTAATATTAATTTTTCTTTATTGAATAATTGAATAAATTTCAATGCAGGAATTGCATGTTTGTATGTTGTATGTTGAAATGCATCTTTTCTTGAAAAACTTCCACCTGACCCAATGTGAAAAGAAACTCCTTTTATGGTATATTTGTTTTCAAATGCAAAATTCAAAATATCATATATTTCTTCACGGTTTGCTCCAAACTTAGAATCAAAATTAACATTGGCATGGTGTATATTACTATTGATTCTAATTAACAGTGGACATTTTATATTATTTGCGTGTAATAACTTGAGTTCACAGATAGAATCAATTACTTTTATGTGAAATAAACAATTCTCCATTTCATATGGAATTGTATGCGGATTTGTATAAATTGTGTTGGATAAAGAAGTATGCATTAATGCCGTATTAGTTTCTTTCACAGATGAAACATCCAATCCAATATTGAATGATTTATATTGCATAAGATCGCTTATTAGATACGGCAACGGGTTTGATTTTACTGCATAATAAGGTTTTATCCATGGAAGTTGAGTTGCCCATTGGGTGGCTTGTTGAATTAATGCTGGTTTATCATATATCCATCTTATTTTATTAAATTTATTATTCAATGCAATATTTACACCAAATAAAGATGACGTATAAATTTTCATAGTTTATGAATAATATAGTATTCATTTAATATCTTTTTGATAAATGGATTAAAAATAGTATATACATAAACTCTATGTTAAAACCTTGTTTTGATTGCATTCATTTTAAAGAACCGAAACTGGTAGATGATCTTAGACGATTCAATGATCTAAGTTATTGTGTAAAGTATAAAGACTATGCAGAAAAATGTAGAGAAAATGAAAAAAAATGTGGACTACGCGGAAAAGGATTTGAACGTAAAATAAAAAATTGAATATTATTATAGAGTAATAAATAATTATAGGATGTTTCTCTTTACTATTGAAGGCAATATTGGATCGGGCAAATCTACGTTTCTCAATCTTTTGAAAGATAAGTTGAAGCATGTCAACGGTATTCCTGTTGTCTTTGTAGAAGAACCAGTTTCTCAATGGGAAACAATCCAATCGGAAGATGGAAAGTCTATGATTGAACTGTTTTATTCCGACAAGAAAAAGTATGCATTTTCATTCCAAATCATGGCGTACATATCTCGCTTGCATTGTTTGCAGAAAACAATGAAAGAGTATCCCGATTGTATTCTAATTTCCGAACGTTCACTGCTCGCGGATTACAACGTGTTTGCCAAAATGTTGTATGAAGATGATATGATTTCCCACGAAAATTATCAAATTTATACACGATGGTTCCATTACTTTGCAGAGGCATCTGAAGCAGATGGTATTATTTACCTCAAGACGGATCCAGAAGTTTGTTATCAACGGTGTATGTCTCGCAACAGAAAAGGTGAAGAAGAGATCTCATTGGAATATTTGACTTCGTGTTCCGAAAAGCATGATGAATGGTTGTGCTCCGAATTCATTCCTACGATTAAGCTAACCAATAATGACGAAGAACAAATTGAATTGGTAAAGGATTTTATTGAAGAAGAAATGGATTTTACGAATACAATGAATGATACTCAGGTGGATGAATATATAAATAAGAATAATACATATATATGTAGTCTATTGATTGGATGTATTGGAATTATGTATATGATTAAATTTGGATGGATGGTAGACAATGTTCAATAATTTTATAATATTTTTTTTATATATGGCAGATGTAATTATAGCAATCAATTTACCCAAACTTCCAGTTAGACCTGAACATGTAGATTATGATAATATAAATAATATTAACAATGATAATGTGAATATAGTAAATATATTTCAATCGGATATACCTGACAATAAAAATTTTGATATAATGGAAACGTTAGATTTAAGTACATATAACCTTTCTCGCAATAAAAGATATGCAAATATAGAATATGATCGTGATGAAATTGAAGAAGGGTATACAAAAGGAGTACACTTTTTTAGAATTTATAATTATACCAACCAATTAGTTTTAAGAGAAATACAAGCTAGACTTATTGTACTTATTCAACGAGATTTAATTAATTATAAAAATTTGATGGATGTCATCAATCGTATTCAAACTAAAATGAAATTAAAAATACTATTAGTTGATTTAGTATCCTATAGATTAGATAATGGAGATGAAACATTGAGTCAAATGATAGAACCTACATTTAAAACTCCTGAATACATGGATATTGTTTTTTTAAATGAAGAACAAAAAAATACAAGTGGCGGAAAACGTAAAACTTCAAAGAGAAGAAAAAATAACCGAAAAACAAGACGTTTTTTTTAAATATTATTG
>Ga0208598_1000172_pt1 | contig 21048 bp, 16 predicted proteins | sample LakMenEpi22Jun12_FD_150726 | JGI IMG/M metagenome (GOLD analysis project Ga0208598, IMG submission 150726) | Freshwater microbial communities from Lake Mendota, WI - 22JUN2012 deep hole epilimnion (SPAdes) | ecosystem: Environmental > Aquatic > Freshwater > Lake > Epilimnion/Euphotic zone ... | reverse complement strand
TAGCAATTTTTGACGCGAGAGCCTTCTTTGCAGCGATTTTCTCGGCTTTCTTGATATACGCAGATAATAATACCATCTCTCCTTTGCTTTTCACATATTCTCTGGTCCCATTAGGTTTCATGTATATACATTTCGGTTTATCAAATATAAAGACCGTTTTAACCTTTTTATAACTCATATAATTATTTTTCTAATAATAACGAAGATAATAAATAATAATAATATTTAATAATAGATTATAATATAGAAATAACATTTTTTTATTCATTCTATCTAATTGTCTTATAGGTCTATACGTTAGTCATAAGTTACGTCAATTACGCTACCAAAAAGATTCGTGAGTTTGAGACAGCAGATTAATTTAATTTACTTGAACAAAACACCTAAAGATATTGTAAAAATTATTGCAAAGTATGTTGATGAAGATTATAATAATATTTGTAAAAACATATATACATAATTAAAGAAGATTTATGAACGCGATAATCCGACGTGTTAAAAAATAATTGATTGTATTGATTGTTATGAAAGATAGATTCTTATACTATATATTAAGTGTTTGTGTATGTATACGTGTAAAGAAAATTAAACATTATTATTAGTGGCATTTATATTAGCGCGGGCGATTATTACGTAATATATTTAATAAATCTATAAATCGGTCATCTCCAGCTATAACTCCTGGATTATTACGAAATCTGTTATAATCTATCCTATGAGTATTAGCTATTAATAATTCTATAGCACCGGGATTTCCTGATAGATTAGGCCAATTTATCCTATGAGGATTAGCTATTAATAATTCTATAGCACCAGGTGCAGGATTTGAAGATAGTTCAGCCCAATTTCTTTGAGCATTATTTCGTATTGGTATTATTTGTAATGATCCTCGTCGTCTGCCACCAAACATAAATTGTTCTTTATCTATATTGTTTTCATCATTGCCTCCGTATACGGATCTTCTTTTATTCGGCCATCTTGAAGCCTTTGATTTTTTGGCCATTTTTGATACAAGAGCCTTCTTTGCAGCGATTTTCTCGGCTTTCTTGATATACGCAGATAATAATACCATCTCTCCTTTGCTTTTCACATATTCTCTGGTCCCTTTAGGTTTCATGTATATACATTTCGGTTTATCAAATATAAAGACAGTTTTAACCTTTTTATAACTCATATAATTCTTTTTCTAATAATAACGAAGATAATAAATAATTTTACTATAAATTATGAAATTTTTTATTAAATAATAATAATATTTAATAATAGATTATGATACAAAAATGTTCTATTGAAAATATTAATAGCAGTATGCATTATTTTGGATTAATTATATTAGCTATAATCGTATGTATAGTTTTTATATATTATATTAAAATAACCAATACAGAACACCAAGAAATTATAGAAAGGTATTCTGAAAACAAAATTGAAGCTCCTTATTTAAAGACAGGAGATTTAGCTAATAGCCAAGAACAGGTTCACAATTATGATGCTACACTTATAGATACTACATTCCCTACTCTAAACAGTTTAGCTACTTCTACAGCTACATTAAGACCATGTCAGATACATTTTAATAAAGATGAGACAAATAAATATATATATGAGGATGGATGGAAAGAATTGGGCGAAATAAAGACTGGTGAAAATACCATTTATAAAGTACCTTATAAAATTTTTGGTAATAACTTTAATAATGATAGCAAATTTATTAACTTTACAGAAACATCTACGTGCTTCAAGGTAAAAGACGACGGTAAAGGTAAAGTAAATACATACAAATATAAATCAAATGATTTAATAAAATATAACCTAAATTCTTATGTTAAAATCAAAGAAACTGGTGGTGTAGAAAATGAATACATGCAAATGAATTTTGTAAAACAGGATGTTAATTCTGCAGACAATTATCGTTCTAAAGCCATAGACTCGATATGTTCTTATCGTTATAATCCTGATTTAAATTTACAAAATTTAAAGTTGTATAGATTTAAAATCAATAATACTACTGATAACAACGTTGAAGAAATAAATAAGATATCAATTGAAGACAAAAATAATAATGATGTTACTGTAGAAAAATCACTGGATTATTCGGTATTATTAGGTGATAATGGGTCGTCTTATGATTTTGACTCTTCGGGAAAGATTACTTATACAGTGAAAGAATTTAAAGAGGACTACTTTATTCCTGTTAAAATATATAAATTTAATCGCAATTTATTATGCAACGATGAAATTAAATCGTATGAAATACATAATAAACAAATAAATACCGGTTTGTTAATTGAATCATTGTCTTTAACAGAGACTATACATAATACAAACATACTTGCTGTAGCGAATATAAGTGATGCCGATAAAGCTGAAATAATTCGACTTGAAAATTTATTAAATTTTAATGATTTTAAAGGAAATATAGAGGAATATGCTAATTCTAAATTATCGAATACTTATAAATTAAAAGAACAGCTATTGACTGCTATGTTGCATAATACATATAAATTAATTGCAAAGGCCAACATAGATATTGCTAAAAAATATTCCGAAGAATTAAATAAAAATAAAGAGAGAGAGATTGAGGCAAACAGCTTTATAGATAGCATCAATACTATTGATAAGCTTATCAAGACATATCTTGATATTCCCAAACCGAGCCAATTGCCTATATTAGAAAAAATTATAGGAACAACTGAGAGAAAACTGTTTTATAAAAATTGTGCAGGAATAATGGACTATAAAGAACAAAATATTGTACCGGATACGAGTACAAGTAAAATGAATAATATTGAAGTAGTTGCTGATGTTAAAAATCCAATATATGAAACGAAGATCTATAGAATAGATACTTATAATAAAACCATAAGATTTGGAGAAGATACTGTATGCGAAATATTGTTAGTCGGCGGTGGGGGTGGAGGTTGTGATGCTTGGAAGGCTTTTTATGGATATCCCGGCGGCGGAGGAGGAGCTGGTGCTTTAATACATTTAAAAAATTATGTATTGCCTGCAGGAACTTACAATATATATGTAGGAAATGGAGGAAGTGGGTCTTTTGGTGTATCAGGAGCTTCGAGTTATATTCAATCTACAAATCACAATGGTATTTTTATTAGAGCCGCAGGAGGTGGTGGAGGTGGTGCACAACATAGGAAGCCGGGTGATAACGGAGGTTCTGGAGGAGGGTCCGGATATCGTCGCGATGGAGTCGCAGGCACTGCTGTATCCGAATTTAGTAAAGTTGATGATTCGTACTCCAATAATGGCATTACTGTTTATTCAGACCCCAATTATGGAGGTACATCTTTTGTAAAAAAGGTAGGTAGATATAATATGTATGGCGAACCAAATATTGGATTAGCGAATGATACATTAAGTTCTCTTAGAATTCCTAAGGGTTATAAGGTTACATTATATTACCACGGAAACTTTGGAGGGCGTACTCTTGTACTGACTGAAGACACTCCTTATTTACCAGCATGGATGGATAATAAAGCATCTGGTTATGTAGTAGAAAAAATTGCTAATGTTAATTATAATGTTTATGGAAATAACGGTGCCGCAGGATATACAGGTCAGGGTGGCGGCGGTGGTGGCGCGGGAGGTCCGGGTATAACTGGGATTTTTAATAATGGAGGAGGAGGAGCCGGAAAATCTATAGATATTACTGGTACAAGCGTTTTTTATGCAGGTGGTGGGGGTGGGGGTGGGAATGGTCCTGGAGGTTCAGGAATTGGTGGAAATGGAACAGTTACAACCGGATTAAATGGTACTAATCATACAGGGTCGGGTGGTGGGGGTGGATGGGATGCCGGAGGCAATGGCGGTTCAGGTATAGTTATTATTAAATATGTTAAAAAGGCAAGATCGAATGGTGCAAATATGGAAATTGTATTTAATTATAATGAAGATACTCGTACAAAATACGAAATAATTGTAAAAAAATCAACATTTGTAACATTAGACGATACAAAACAATTAGAATTATCCGAAGGACCTTACACGATCATTAAAAATACAGCATATAAAAAGGGATTTATAATGATAAAAAAACAAGATGCAAAATCGACAGTAACTAATATTATACATTCAAATTCGTTAAATCAGATAAAAATCTCATATATTATTAGTGCGAAAGAAGAGTATTTAAAGAAAATTACTGATAATAAAGATGTTAATTTAGATTCTCGTGCTATTATTAAAAGTACAGTGGTAGATAATAGCATTATGTTAAATATAGGTAGTAAAGCCAGTAATTATAAAAAAATCAATATCTATTTATCCTATTTAACATCATCAGTAGATATTTTAAATGTTATTCAGAATATTAAAATTGAATATTCTGTACAAGGGTCTAATAAGAGACAATTATTGAACCGTGATGCTAATTATACGATCTTTAATATTATCACAGATAGCAGCGTATCGTTTCAAAAAACGACATCATTTGATATAGTATTTAAATCAATTATAAATATGGATAAAATTTATATGTTTTTACCTAAGAACAAATTCTATTTTTTAAATACCGGTAGCTTTCCTCAAGTAATTGATGGTGGTTATTCTAAATATTTATCGGATAAAGTAAATGAAATTGAATTAAAGAATGATATCGCTAAGTTATTTGAAATAGATAAGACTATGAAAAATTTAAATGATTTACAGACGAATAGAATCTATGCTATTACGAATGAAAATTATAAAATGGAAGTTAAAAATAATTCAGACAGTAACAATAGTATAGCTCTATTACAAGATGTCTATAATAAGGTATTGGATTACGATACAAAAAATAAGAAGGTAACTAATGTATTTAAGAAGACCGATATTGTAAAAGTTTTTGGAGATAAATCAGGAGAATCTATATCAGATATTAAATCCAAGTACATATCTTACGAATCTCCTAACCCTCGCATAGCTTTATCTGTTGATGAAAAATATAATATCGATAAGGTATCTGATAATTATATTTATTTTACGATCAATTAATTTTATATGTATATAATAGTATGCCAACAACCATTCGATTTTTAGGTCCAGATTCAGTAAAAGTAGTTTCAAAAGAACAGATATCTACAAATGTAAAAAAAACTAAAATGAAAGATGAAAAAAAAACTATAACGAGACCAAAGAAAGCCAATCCCAAAAATGATGCCAATCCCAAAAATGATGCCAATCCCAAAAATGATGCTAAAGTTAAAATAAAAAAATAGAACAGCAACGAGTAATATATTACTTATCAGAATATTGCATTTGAGCTATTATTATCTTGGCTGCCAATAAATCGAGTCCTTTTTCGAAACCTTTACTTTTTTCACTCATAGAAAGGTTTATATACATAAGGCCTCCGAGATAAGCTCCTACGGCCCCTATCCATTCCTTGGTATTTAAGCATTCTGGCTCCATGATAACAGGAATAATAAATCGAGAAGTTTTGCGACGTACGGCATAATCAAATTCAATCTTACAGTTATCATTTGGGCCATTGAAACCCTGCCCCGATACTTTTTTTATATATTCGCGAGTAATACATGCTATTACAACGGAAGAATTATCTATCCCTTTAGTCATTTGGCTTACAATATCTTCCATCAATATCATTTGGTTTTTATCTAACCAACATTTAATACCTCTTTTATGTAGACCTTCGGCGATAGCAATTACTCTTTTATGATTATCACGACCTATAGAATCTTTAGCCCATGTATGTGATATAAAAGCATCATATTCATATTTATTTTTTACGACTTTAGAGGAATTAGCCATGTTAACTACAGTAGCTATATTAGTCGCTTTAGCTACATTAGCCGCTTTTTTTCCTCCAAATTGTCTATTAATTTTTAGAGATTTACAAAATCTTATAATTACACGATTCAAGAATATTCTAAAATGAGTATTTACTAATTTGAAGAACTCCTTATTTGTATTTTTATTACATTTGTTATTGATAAAAGGCGAATATCGTGCGCGTTTCACAGGTACTAAAGGTACCTTTAGTTGCGAACACAAAGCATATGCTTCGTCGTTCATGATATTAATGAGTTTTTTTTCATGAGAATTCAAATGCTTACCTTCTAATATATTTTGAATTCTAACTTTCCTAAATAATTTTTTAGACATCGAATCATATGAGGGAACCTCAGATCTATTAGTATTATCGGTATCTCTTATTTTGTATATTCTTTTTATATTGTATAATAATAAAAATTTCAATACATTACGATAAGATTCTATACCAACTCCACATCTTTTTTTAACAATATCTATGATATCTGTGTTATTATCAAACAGTGCAGAAAAATACACTTGGTTATTACGAGTATCTTTAGTATCTTTAGTATATTTAGTATCTTCATCTAAATCTCTTAATGCTTTCTTAGCCTTCGACTGTATTAATATAGTGAAAGGTATCTTTTGTCTTTCTGTAGATTTATATTTTTTCCACGAAGTAACATAATATTGAGGCAATATGTTAATCAATTCTGTATTGTCTACTTTATTATACCCATCTTTCATTTTACGATTTATCTTTCCTAATAATATGCTATATAATTTATTATATTAATTATCTTTTATTGAGATGATCGTGGAATCTTCTGTATATAAAAAATAGGCTCTATTATATATTGTATACGTTTGCAACGTCGCATACTTCGTAAACTCCTTTAACATCGCATAATTCGATAACTAATTATGAATAGTACTGTGGATATTGAGAATATTGTTAATATCACAAAGCATTCTAATAATTATAAAAATACTATATATACAGATGAAGAGTATAATATAGTTTCAAATGAGCTTATCAGTAATATAGAGTCTCTTCGTACAAACGAAGATGTTATAAAATTTCAAAAAAATATTCAAAGAAAATATAAAATATCTTTATCAAAAGCTAATCTCATATATTTTTATAAATCTTTAAATTTAGATAATAATAATTTGAAAAACCTAATTACTAAGAAAAAATCTAAATCTAATTCAGGTGTCGTAGTGATCACTATATTGACTTCTGGTTCTCCAGAATATATCGATGATAACGGAGATAAGGTCGTTGGTAAATTTAGTTGTAAACATAATTGCGCGTATTGTCCGAATGAAAAAGGCCACGAAGGGAATAATTGGGTAGAGCAACCACGGTCTTATTTATATAGCGAGCCAGCAGTTATGAGAGCTAACGAGAATAACTTTGATCCTATATTACAGTTTAATTCGCGTGTTGATACTTTGATTAAAATGGGCCATATCGTAGATAAGCTCGAAATAATTGTTTTGGGAGGCACATGGTCTAACTATCATAAAAATTATAAGGACCAGTTTATTAAAGAAATGTATTATGCTGCAAATACCTACTATGATAAAAGAGATATATTATCACTCGAAGAAGAGCTGGAATTGAATGAAAATGCAAAGATACATATCATTGGATTGACTTTGGAAACACGTCCTGATACTATTACTTTAAATGAAATTAAGGAGTTTCGCAGATATAACTGTACAAGAGTACAATTGGGTGTCCAACATACGGATAATGAAGTATTGAAGCGGATAAAGAGAGGCCACTCTATAGAAAAGGTATACTATGCTATAAAATTATTGAAAGACAATGGGTATAAGGTAGATATTCATTTGATGCCTAATTTGCCAGGTTCTTCTTATGAATTAGACAAAGAAATGTTAGATAAATCATTGTATGACGAAAGATTGCAAGTAGACCAATACAAGATATATCCGACTGCAATCGTGCCTTGGACCCAAATAAAGGTATGGTATGAAGAAGGGACGTATATTCCTTATGATGATTACTTGCTTTTTGATTTAATCAAAGAGTTTAAAAAGAAGGTTCAAAAGTGGAAAAGATTAAATCGGATTATTAGGGATATTCCATCTACGTATATTAGCGGCGGCTATAAGGACAAATATGTAAATATGCGCCAATTATTACAAGATGATATGAAAAAAAATAAGTGGTGTTGTAACTGCATTAGATGTCGCGAGGTCAAAGATAATTCAATAGATATCAACGATATTCGTTTAGATATAGAAAAATATAGAGGTAGTTCGGGAGATGAATATTTTATATCTTTAGAAACTAATAAATATCTAATAGGCTTTATTAGATTGCGATTGAATAGCGAGGATGATAGCAGTACATTGGAACAGCTACCTGTGCTAAAAAATGCGGCACTAATTCGCGAATTACATATATATTCTAATATCAGTGATGTAGGTAACAATATAGAGAATTCTTATCAACATAGAGGATATGGTAAACGATTGCTTGAAACTGCTGAAAATATTTCTAAATCTCATGGATACAACAAAATAGCCGTAATTAGCGGTACGGGTGTTAGAAATTATTATAGAAAGAATGGATACGAACTTATAGATACCTATATGCTCAAAACTATTTAAGTAACTCTTTTAACTCTTTTATACTAACCCATTTTTCAAATATATCAAAACCTTTACCGAGAGATATTAAAAATTTATCCTTAATAACATTTTTAACCCAATACCTATTCTTTAATTGTAACCCTATATACTGCTTAGGGTCCTTTCGGTCCTTTCGGTCCTTTCGGTCCTTTCGGTCCTTTCGGTCCTCCAACTTAATTAAATAATTATATTTACTTTTGTTTGCTAGAATGCCGTGAACTCTTATATTGCCATTAAAATAAAGTAACACTTCACATACAGCGCTTCCACGAGTATCATCACTAATTACTTTCTTTTCCCTTAAATGGTTTACATTGCTATATGAAATGTCTGCGCTAATGGCTATAAGATTTTTATTGCGAATAACAAGAGGACAGTCGCCGTGCGGTTTATGTCCTGTAATAACAGTATATATACCGCTTTTATTCAACTGTTTAATAACCTTACTGTTTATCATAGCACCGTTACCATCTTTTAAATTATCAGAATATACAACAGATGGTTTGCTAATTTTTTTTGAAGTCGCATGTGGTTCTTGCTTCGCTTGTGGTGCTTGAGGTACAGAATAATCTATTATACTATAGGCCTTTCTTTTTTTAGAGATTCCGCCAGATTTAGGATTTTTAATATACTCGCTTAATTCTTTATGAAACCATTCATTGAGTTTATTTACCCATTCATTAATATCTTCGATATTTTTCTTACTTTTGGGAACATATCCTATATTGTTTTCATTTATAGATCCATGGACAAATATGTGTTTGCCGAATATGTGAGCTATTTTTCCATGCCTTAAATATTTTAACATATAGTTATCATTAGAGTTCTTAACATTTTCTGGAATAGGCATAACAGAATTTAAAAAACTTGCTACGACATCTTCATCTCTAATATTACTTATATTCTTTTTTAATATTATAGACAGCTCTTTTCTTCTTCTCTCAAAACAATCATTTTTACATCCCATGGTATGTTTTAATATATATTTTAATCTATTTTTAATATTAAGAGTACTATTGGTCATTTTTAAATAATTTTTTAATGTAACTCGTATATCTTTTTTAACCCAATATGGAAAATTATCATATTTCTTGATAAAGGCTTTTTCGTTACTATAATTTTCAAGTAATTCAGAAGGAAATCGCAATTTATTAGCATCTCTATTACCTATTATAAAAAACACTCTATCTGGATAATCTTCTTTAAATTTTAATAATAAATTTACAAACATTATATCATTATCTCCTTTATCCTGAGTATCTCCTCCGTATACAAAAATACTATTCTTTGTTTTAAATTGTAATCTATCTTTCTTATCATTTGTCCAACCAATTACCTTAGATATCTTAACATATTTTTCAAAATAGCTCATATTACCTTCAACATCCGTAATATAACTACAAACTTTATAATTCTGTTTTATAGAAGAACTCTTTTTATTACCACCTCCAAATAATTGTTGATCAATAGAATGTGTCTCTGGATCTGAGACTTGAGCTGGTTCTTTTTTTTTTTCTTCGGGTTTATTTGAATTTAATTTATTAGCATAGTCGGATATTGATTTTTGTAATTCTGATATTTCTTTTTGGACATAATTTATTAAAATATCTATATTTTCTAAGCTATTTAAGTAGTTTTTTCTAACTAATTTTAAAAGATGTTTTTTAATTATTAAAATAACTCGGGTCAATATATCATGTATCTTGTAATTTATCTTATCATTTTTATCTTTATTTCTTACACTTTCAATACTCGTGTTAATATCTTTGATTAGCTTTTCTACTTTTAATTTTAGTTCTTTGCTCAATTTATTGTTACCTTTTTTAACATGATTCACAGAATAATATTCATTTGATAAATATTCAGAAATTTCATTAACATAATCAAGATAAAAATTAGTGTTAATATAATTATTTATAGTCGAAGAAGTATCTTCATAATTGCTTTTAATATCAGCAATCTCATACTCAAAAGTATTTAGCAAAACAGATTGCCATTCCGGAAATTCCAAGTTATTTATATAATTTAATATATCTGTATTTAGAATATTTTGGATACTTGTAATATCAAATGATTTTTGATCTTTGTTATCATTTATTTTATTATTTAATATACTTTTCATTTCAGAAAAACTTTTTTTGATAGATTTATATAATTCGTCTGGTATTACTATATCATCTACGCTATATTTTTCAAACATTTTAAAGTCATTATTTATTAACATTTCTTTATCTTCATTTTTTTCTTCTTTATTAATAAATTGTAGCTCTCTTGCTATTCCTTTTAAATTTTCCTGTACATTTGTAAAGTTTGTTTCATTAAATAATTGTATTATATTGATAAAGTACTTTTTAAATATATTTTGATAAAATTCGCGGTTAATCAATGTTAAATATCTTGAAATATTATATTTATTAGAATTATTTTCTATATTAAATCTGTTATTTATACTATTTTTTTTTTTATTAATTTCTTTAATTAAATTATTGCATAAACGTAATAATTTCCCTTGGCGATCAATATATAAAATTTTATATTTTTCAAGATCATTCTTGATATCTTTAACAAAATATTCAAAGTTTAATTTACTTCCGTCAGTCCCACTACCTCCATTTTTTAATACAGTTTGTTGATTCAGTATTTCATCCCCTTTTTTTATATATAATATCGCGAGGTTTTTACTACCCATTATACAATCTAATATATATTAATATAAAATACATTTAGAAAACAAGATATATTACAATAATTCACTTATTATGTATAATAAAAGCATTGATAGTATTACAATTAAAAAAATTATAGCAAGGATCCCTACAGATAAAACGGGTGTTAAAATAATTGCTATAAAAAGGTTTGTAAGTATCGTTATAATTATTAACAAATATACAGGGAATCCGCCGATATTATTAATTGATTCTTCCGGGATACTCGCATGAGTATTTAATCCTATTATGTTGTTATTTTTTGATAATTCTTGAACAACGGGCATTTTAACACTTCCACCAAGCCCGTTATGTCCGCCAAGAGTATTTTTATCTACTAATAAATTACTTAATATAGAACAACTTTTAGATTCTTCTCTCATTCTCTATATCTCTATTATACTATATTCTTATTTTTTTACTTATCTTAAGACTCTTTGAACTGCTAAAATCAGTCAATGAGCTTAAATATTTCGATTTATATAAATAATATAAGAAATATAGAAACGCGGAAAATAATATCAATATCATAATGATATATATAACCATCCCTACAATTCCAGTAGTTCTGCTAATAATACAATAAGTCGAATTATCATCTATAGGACATCTTGCTACCGTATTTGATCCTGAGTTACTCATTAAAGCTGTAGTTCCGCCGACAACAGCCCCTGTAGACATACTGTTGCTTATAGACTCTGTAGCCATTCCCTTAATTCCCTTAAAATTTTCTAAAAACACATTTACCATAATAATTACTATTTATTCTATTATAATAACATATTATTTTACAATAAATATATAACATAATATTAGAATATATGTCTAATATCATAGATACTTTTGTTATAATATTAACTATAATTATATGCACACTAATTATAATATGGTTTATGGGTAAAAATAAGGAGTTAGATATAAATTATAGTAAATTAATTAATCCCTATAAAAACAATGGACCTAACGGACCTAATGGAGACACTGATAAATGTACTACAATGTGCGATGCTCTCGATCCTGTAAGTGACCCGAGATATAACATGCAACAAATAATAAAACAATCTATATTGCTCGAAGAACATTTAACTAATAAAAATAAAAGATGTAGAGATTGCATTACTAAACATTTTCTACACATCATAGGATTGGCCGAGGAAGCTGAAATGTTAGCTACAAATAATATCAATAAATATCCTTTAATAAATGAATCTGTTATATTATATAATGAGCTATTTAAAATATGGATAAAAAATAAGCATTTAAATAATAATAGCGAAGATTACATACTATATTGTACTGATAAATTGCGAATTCACCGTAAACAACTAATTGTACTATATTTTTTCAACGAAAAATACAACATATATCACGACGACACTTTGAATAACCACGACACTCACAAAATGTAGTGTAATTTACGTAAGGTATTTAATTGTTTTTTTAGTCATAGCTTCATTTAATACCTTTTTTATTACAATTATTGCGCTATTGTGTGCATCTAAGTGATCAGGATGTATTTCAGATCCCATTTCAATATTCGGATAAGAACATGGGAATGTCGTAGCATAAGTATTTACAGTTGAATATAGAGCAACATCTGCGACTATTTGATATTCACAGGAAGAGAAATCATATTTCCCGTTAATATAAAATTTATTGACTAATTTTTCTGCTCCTTTTCGCGATATGATATACATACCAGCACAAGGAAGTAAATAGCGCCATTTGATAAAACTGTAGCTGTTATTAATAAATAATTCCTTGTATAAAGTATCTACCGTATTGCCGTATGAAATACATAGTTGTAATATTTCAAAATCAGATGGGGCATCTTTAATAAGCTCGGTATAATCTATTTTATAGGGAAGTAACATATCATCCTCCATTACTACAAAGTGTTCGTTTTTACTGTTACTCAGCCCTTTTTTGATAGCTTTTATATGGCTCGAGATACAAGCGAACTCATATTCGCAATTTGTGCAACCAGGGTGTTTGCATGTTAACGGCCGTTTGTTCTCGAGAATATCATCGAAATCGTGCGGAGTTATAGCAGAAACTCTGACGTTTTCTATATTTTGTTCTTTAAACTGTTTTTCCATAAATGACTTTCTCGCAGTGCTTTTATCTAAATTAATCCAGTAATGTATCATTATAATATATAAATATTATTTGCAGATAAATCTTATATATTCGATATCTTCGATATATTTTGTTGTGGTATAGTAGTTATATTATTTTTGTTATTATAAGTTAAATGAAGTTGGAACTTAGAAAATTTGATCCTACTAAAATTAAAAGTGATTCAGTTGTTGTATTTATTGGAAAAAGAAATACAGGTAAAAGCTATTGTATGAAAGATATACTTAGTTATAACAGGGATATTCCCGTCGGGGTTGTTGTATCGCCTACAGAAAGAGCTAACGGATATTTTGAAAAATTTATTCCAAAAATGTTAATATATGATGATTTGGAAGAGAAAATAGTGAGTAAGTTTTTATCTCGACAGATTAATATTACAAAGGATAGAAAGAAAGAGCTCGAAAAACATGGTTCTTCTACAATTGATCCTCGAGCATTTTTTATTCTTGATGATTGTATGTATAATAAAGCCATTACAAAGGATAAAAACATAAGATGTATTTTTATGAATGGTCGGCATTATAAAATATTTTTGTTAATAACTATGCAGCATGGTCTCGGATTGCCTCCAGATCTTCGCTCCAATATAGATTACATATTTATATTTAGAAATAACATTGTAAAGGAACGTGAGAAAATTTACAATCATTATGCGGGCATGTTCCCGACATTTGACGTATTTAATCAAGTTATGAATCAATGTACTGAGAATTTTGAATGTCTCGTTATAGATAATAAGATACAATCTAATAATATAAACGATAACGTATATTGGTATAAAGCTCAAGATTGTAATTACAAGATGTGCACTCAAAATTTATGGGAAATGCAGGCATTACAGGACCAGCGCGATATGATGGGTATCAACGATGAAGAAGAAGAAGATGCCGAAGATTTTGACCCAGGCGTCTTTATGAAAAAGAAGAATTCTAAAATAATCAAGGTTAAGAAGAACCAGAAATATTAAATTACATTACCAAGATATTATTCATCATGGTTTTTTATTATTTTTTTATAATAGCCGATGTTTTGCCGTTACCTAAATTTACAAAATCATAATTGATATTTCTGCTTGAAAAAAATTCGTTAGTAGCTTTTCTCTGGCCTTCCCAATGATAATAATCGTCGAATATTATAACACCTCCTGTTACCACATTATCGTACATTTGTTCTAATTCGTACTTACTTGATTCATACCAATCGGTATCTAAACGTAATACTGCTATTTTTTCGGGAATTGCTGTTTTATCTCTAAGAGTTTCCATAACATCACCAACTATATAATGTAATTTTTCTTGAGGATAACCCGTCGAATTTAATCTATTTTGGACTTCATCCAATGGCGTATAACACTATCCATTTACATTCTCTGTAATTACATTGCTTTTCCATGTATCATAAACTTGATCCTTATTCATTTTATATAAAATTGCATCTTTGCAGGTATAATCATTTTCTGAAGGCTTAACTAATCCTCCAAAAGTATCATATAGATATATATCGCGAACTGTATTATTTTTTTGCAATTCATTTATCCATATATATTCAAAGTTACCACTTTCTACCCCGCATTCAACAAAAACTCCTTCTATATTATTTTTCAATACGTATTTAACAGTATCCGCCCCGTCCATGTATATATATCTTATAGAAATATATATTGTAAAAATAATCACGCGACGCTCAAATAATTAATTCTTTTTCTTCATGTATTTAACATAATCGGTAACAGGCACTAATTTTCCCTTGTATTTCATATAATCCTTTTTCGATCCTGATACTTTGTATATACATCTTTCTTTTCCTAATACTACCTTCTTCTTCTCGCATTTTTTTACCTTTTGATTTTTCATACCACCGCCACCTAAAATAGAATCATCAGAATCAGATTCTTCTTCTTCTCGTCTTAAAGATTCTCGTTGTCCTTTTATATGTTCTTTTACATATGTTGTAGTTAAATGTTTTAAAGTGTTTAATTTATTCATATTAAGTTTTGAATCTTTCCATAATTCTCCATCATTTCCATCATAATATATATCAATATCTTTGAGAAATTTTTTAATTCGTTCTTTACCCTCAGAATCATACACAACTACTATTGTAAAAAGTGCCTCATGTAGACCAGACTTTCGAAATACATTATCATTATTTTCTATTTCTTCAATATAATCTTTAATTTCATTTTCTTGTTTTCTTGCTTCTTGTTTTCTTGCTTCAATCAAATTAACCAAATTATTACGTATATCAAAGATCTGACTGCTCAATTCAGGCAGTAACCCCTTACTTTCAAAAAAACGATTCATTTATATTCTACTACTACTATATATAAATATTTTAAAAAAATTTTAGTTTTTTACTTTTTGCCGTTCCATTGTCTATATGTATCTCTTTAACATCGCGCTCTTTAACATCTTGTTCAATTTTATCGTTCTGTTGTCTCGGTTCATCGATATGAGCTTCTTCTTTTTTATAAGATATATTATATTTTTCTTCTTTATTAGCAAAGGCTTGATTTTCTTGTAATTCTCCCTTAATACTGATAGGTAATGGGTACCTATCTTCCTCTTTATCTTCTTGGATAACGTTAGTAATGTTCGTAACATTCGTAACGTTGGTAACATTCGCAACTTTAGTTTCTTGAGTTTTCTCTTCTTTTTTATAAAATAGATCTTCCGTTTTTGATAAATACATTTCATTTTTATATCCATTTTCTTCCTTATTATTTAAATTTATATTATTATTGTCTCTAAGAAAATTTTCATCTATGATATTATTTCTATTCTCTACTTCAGTATCATCGCCATTATCATCCGTATCTTCTTCTGAATCTTCGTAATCTATAATTGATATTTTGGATTCTTTGAGTACATCATCATCATCATCTGTCTTTTCTACATTATCTGATTCTTCTTCGGATTCTTCAGATTTATTGGATTCGTCAGATTTATCGGGTTCTTCTTCGGATTCGTCAGATTTATCGGGTTCTTCTTCGGATTTATTGGATTCTTCTTCTGATTTATCGGGTTCTTCTTCGGATTTATTGGATTCTTCTTCGGATTTATCAGATTCTTCATCTGGTTCTGGTTCGGATTCTTCGGGTTCTTCAGATTCGTCGACGACTTTTTTAGGAATTTGTTTGCTTTTGTCTTTTTGTACATTTTTATTTGGATGATTGTCGTCGTTAGTTGCGACCTGTTTAACATTTTCTGATAAATTATCTTTGATCTGTTGGAATATATCGTTGAATGGGATGAAATCACGGAATGTCTTCTTAATAATAATCTTGAAATTCTCTTCAATAATATTCAAGTTGTTCTGGTGTTCAGAATCCTTAATGTTTTTGTTATTAAATAGGTAAGCATTCTTCCAAGAAAATATCGAAACATTAATATAACATTTATGTACGAAATCCTCAGGAGCAGGTATTTTAATTTTAATATTATCAAAATAATCCTTGTATTCGTATATCTTTATTTTTATAGTTGTTATGATAATTATTTTAATTAAATCAGCCAAATATTTACATTTACTTGACTTAACAATTCTCTTGTATTCTTCATCGATAATATTGTTGTTCCATTTTTTAATCTGAATAAGTTCTTTCTGAAATTCTTTTATACTTCCCTTGCGTTTAGAGCAGTCGCACCATATTTCATATATTTTTTTAGATATAGGTATTGTTATTATATCTTGCATATGCTCTATATATTCATTTTTTGTTTCAATTAAACCTTCCATATATATTAAATATAAATTATTATTCTTTATATAGCTGTAGGATTACTATATAATTTACTATATTTTTCTTCTAAAGCTTCATATTTATTATTCAGTTCTTTTATAGCCTGGAGTAGTACTGGAACTAATCTCTCATAATTCAAGGTAAGATAATCTTCTCCCGATTTAGAAATAGTCTGTTGAGTTTCAGAGTCATATATGGAATCGAATGGAGCTAAACAAACTAATTCGGGATAATATTTTTGAATTTCTTGAGCACTTAGCCCCAACTCTTTTTTATTTTTATTATATCCGTATTTTTCTGCAACATCATTACAATTATATCTAAATACCTTAATATTATTCAAAATAGGGAGGACATCGTCTATATACTCTGTTATATCTTTCAATCGTTCATCAGAATAAGAAGCCACAATATTTTCTGAAGCACCTATTGAGCCGTTTACTGTTAATTTATAAGCTGTGGGATTATCTGTTCCTATACCAACATTTCCTAAATTACTATTATAAATATCGCCCCCCAATGATAACCATTGTGATTTTGTATTAGCGCTTGATGAAATAGAATTAATTCTTGATACATAATCTGTAAACAAGATATTACTCGAAGATCTAACAAAGTTACTTGTAAAATTATCCCTCAATACATAATCTGTAAACAAGATATTACTCGAAGATCTAACAAAGTTACTTGTAAAATTATCCCTCAATACATAATCTGTAAACAAATTGTTGCTCGTAGATATAACAAAGTTGCTGGTTAAGTTATCACCGGTAGTACCACCATTATTTATAGGGGTTGTAGGCACTCCTTCCAAATGGGAATATGATAAGTTTACGCCTCCTATTTTAAACTTGCTACCCGATGATATATTTATGTTTCCATTTACATCCAATTTATTTAAATCAGAAATGGTAGTTCCTATTCCCACATTTCCAGTAGCTAAAATATTTGATGTAGAAAAGGCTACTATTGCATTGTTCCATGCTAAATAAGGAGATTGTGTAGCAAAACTTGTCCCAGATCCAATACTGGCTCCGACCAATAATCTTCCGTCTTGTAAAGAATTTGTTCCTATTCCTCCTCTCGCAAAGGGCAATATTCCATCTGTAATATTACTCGCATGTATTCTTCTAATATTACTTCCTATACCACTAAGGTTAAGCGCAGAAACAGCATTGGCTGTTATGTTACATGTTAATAAATATCCGTTTGTTATTTTAACATTTCCATCGACTATTAATTTTTCTGTAGTACTCGTCAATGTCCCGATTCCTACATTTCCCACACTATCAATATACATTCTAACATCATTTGCGATATCGATATTCGCATTGTTAGCATTGTTATTTGTTAAAAATACAATGGATCCTCTTTCATATATATCATTTTTATAATTAGAGTATCCAATCCCGCATTTTGCAAATATTCCGCGATTATTAATATTAGAATTAAAAGTTACACATCCTTTTAAACTAACGACGTTGTTCATTTAATAATTATATACAATATAAAATTATATTTATAGACAAATGCTATTCGATTTGATTTATTTTATCTAATCTTTCTTCTATTAATATTATTCTTTCTCTCAATTCCTTTAATTCTATATCTTTTTTAACCTCGTTTGCACGTATATTTTCAACATGCATATTTAGCTCTTTAATACCTTGTAGTAATACAGGAATCAATCTTTCGTATTTTAGAGTTAAATAATTTTCTCCTGATTTAGAAATGATTTTGTTAGTCTCTGAATCATATGCTGAATCAAATGGAGCAAGTGTGACTAATTCTGGATAGTATTTTTGAATTTCTTGTGCACTTAGACCTAACTCTTTTTTATTCTCGTCATAACCATATTTAGATCCAATATCATTGCAAATATATCTAAAACAATTTATTTTATTTAAAGTAGGCAAAACATCTTTAATCTGTTCTGTTATACTTTTCAATCGTTCGTCTGAGTAAGAAGCTGTTATATCATCAGTTGCACCAATTGATCCTGTGACTTGTAATTTATATGCAGATGGATCTGTAGTACCGATACCCACATTATTTGTATTATTATTATAGATATGGGTTCCGTTTGTCGTCCATTTTGAAGAACCACCTGAACCAAATGTTGCTATTCTTTCTACATAATCGGCAAATAATATATTACTTGTGATATCCACATAATTGCTCGTATAAGTATCTCTCGCTACATAATCGGCGAATAATAGATTGCTAGCGAACCTATCTCTTTCTACATAATCGGCGAATAATATATTGCTCGTGATATCCACATAATTGCTCGTATAAGTATCTCTCGCTACATAATCGGCGAATAATAGATTGCTCGCGAACCTATCTCTTTCTACATAATCGGCAAATAATATATTACTTGTGATATCCACATAATTGCTCGTATAAGTATCTCTCGCATCAACGTATAATGTTAAATCTTCGATTTGTGTGGAATAATCGAGAAATAATGTTTCGTTGCTAATTCTCACGAAGTTACTACAATAGCTATCATTAGCATCAATATTGGCTATTTTAGAGAATTGTATTTTATCAATATCATTAATTTTCTCGCTAAAGTTAATATGACCCTCTACTGTAATATTAAAGACCTCTTTATCAAGGTAGTTTGAGACATTTACTATGTTATTTGTTAAACTTGTTTGAGTAATACTTAGAGTTGGTCCTATGCCTGCATTTAATATATCTAATTTTTCTGTAGAATATTCTGATGTATTTAATGTTGTTGTTGTTCCAATTACTACTAAATTTGAGTTAACTGTTAAATTACCATTAATTGTCGTATCGCCATTATATATATCTAAAACAGCAGACACTATGTTATTAGCATTGATATTTATATTATGTCCAGCTGTTAATTTATTAGTCAAGGAATTATAGTCACCGTTAAACGGAACATCGAATCTCTTGGTAGTGTTATTCCATACCATGTTATTTCCAGCAGATGTAGCCAATACTGCTTTGACCTTAGTATCTGTATACTTATTAATATTTATATAATTGCTTGTGTAGCCATCATTTGCGGTAACAGTCGACGATAGTGATGCTAATCTCCCAGTATAATCGGTAAATATCAAATTGCTCGTTATAGATACATAATTGCTAGCGTAGCCATCTTTTGTAGTTACAGCCGACGATAATTCATCTAATCTTCCGGTATAATCGGTAAATATCAAATTGCTCGTTATAGATACATAATTGCTAGCGTAGCCATCTTTTGTAGTTACAGCCGATGATAATGCATCTAATCTTCCGGTATAATCGGTAAATATCAAATTGCTCGTTATAGATACATAATTGCTAACATAGCCGTCATTCGAATCTATGTTGGCTATTTTAGAGAACTGTGTTACATTGATATCATTAATTCTCTCTGTGAAGTTGATATAGCCATCTTTAGTCATATTAAAGACTTCTGAATTAGCATAGTTGAAAACATTTATTATGTTATTGTTATTAGCTGATAATGATTGTTTAATGCTTAGAGAAGTTCCATCGCCTATATTTATTATATCTAATTTTTCTGCGGAATATGATGTTGTGCTTAATTGTATTGATTGTCCATTAACTATCAAATTAGAGTTAACTATTAAATCTCCATTAATCGTAGCATCTCCTTGATAATAAACCAAATCTACAGATACTATATTATTAGCGTCGATATTTACGCTATTTCCAGCTGTTAATTTATTTTCCAAGGAGTTATAATCTCCAGAGGATGATGTATCAAACTGTTTAGTTTCATTATTCCATACTATATTATTTCCGGCAGCCGTCGATAAAACGTTTTTAACCTTATCGTCGGTATATTTATTGATATCTATGTAATTGCTTGTGTAACCTATTGAGCTCGTTATTTCCGTAGTCAAGGATGTAGATAATTCTTGGTCTCTTGCTACATAATCGCCGAATAGGATGTTGCTACTAGCGCTCACGAAGTTGCTTGTAAAATTATCTCTTTCTACATAATCGCCGAATAGGATGTTGCTACTAGCGCTCACGAAG
>Ga0208598_1000170_pt1 | contig 21283 bp, 20 predicted proteins | sample LakMenEpi22Jun12_FD_150726 | JGI IMG/M metagenome (GOLD analysis project Ga0208598, IMG submission 150726) | Freshwater microbial communities from Lake Mendota, WI - 22JUN2012 deep hole epilimnion (SPAdes) | ecosystem: Environmental > Aquatic > Freshwater > Lake > Epilimnion/Euphotic zone ... | reverse complement strand
ATAGTGGAGGTGCTGAAGCGGCCCCCTCCAGAGCCCCTCCCCCCCGCGATCAGAGGCGGGGCCTCAATGTCGCCCTCCCCTATCAGGGGCAGGCTGCGGCGAGACACCCCCCGTAAGTCCATGCGCCACCGATCCCGTGACACCCCAATCAGCCGAAGCTGCCTGGGGTCGAGTTTGGTGCCCGGAGTGAACTCCAGTACAAGCCGGGTGGTCTGGGGGTCGGGCTTGCCAATCCGCACCTCCACGAGCGATCCGGCACCCCGCACACTGCGGCGTCGCATGGGGGCGCCAGGAAGATCGAACCACACCCGTGGTCCCTGGTCCCGACGACCCTCTTCGAAGTAGGCCCGCACGGCGGCACCAGGGGTGGTGCGGAGCTCCAGTTGCCCCTGACGATTGATCTGCCAGGCGAAGAGGCTGCTGGCAGCCCAAGAGGGGCCTGCGTTGAGCAGAAACCAACCCACCAGAACGGCGAGCATCCGGTTGGGGCAGCGCCGGGCTGTCCCTTGCCATCGCCAGATCACCATGGGCGCTTCAGAAGAGGGCGGGTTGGCGGTGCCGCAAGCTCGGCATCTGGGCACGAACCCGGGTCACATGCTGCGTATCCACGGGAGCCATGGCCAGCCCCGGCGCCTGACCCGCATCGGCCAGCACCGTGCCCCAGGGATCGATCACCAGGGCATGACCGTGGGTCTGGCGGCGCCCCTCATGCTGGCCCGTCTGGGCGGGTGCCAACACGTAGGCGGTGTTTTCAATCGCTCGCGCCTGGAGCAGCACTTGCCAATGGTCTTTGCCCGTGTATGCGGTGAAGGCCGCAGGAATCATGAGCAGCTCTGCACCGGCCTTTGCCAGATGGCGATAGAGCTCAGGAAAGCGAACGTCGTAGCAGATCGAAAGCCCCACCTTGCACAAGCCGGGAACCTCCACCACCGGTGGCAGCTCTTGGCCCCGGCGGACTGTTGCCGATTCCCGGTAGGTGCTTCCATCCGGGATGTCCACATCGAAGAGGTGGATCTTGTCGTAGCGCGCCAGCAGCTGGCCCTCCGGACCGATCAGTTCTGCCCGGTTGAAGGTGGAGCCCTCCGAGGCGGGCACGGGAAATCCACCGCCCAGCAGCGTCACCTGATAGCGGCGCGCCATGGTGACCAAAAACTGGCTGCAGCGCTCCGCCAGGCTGGAGGCCAGCTCCAGCCGCCGCTGGTCATCGCCCATGAAGGCAAAGTTTTCCGGCAAACCCACCAGTTCGGCTCCCCGGCGGGAGGCCAGCTCGATTTGCTCTTCGGCCGCGGCGAAATTGGCGTCGGGGTCAGACGTGCTGGTGAGTTGAAGGGCTGCCGCCAAAAAACTGCTCACCGCCTTTTCAACCCAACGCAGGGCCGAACTGTAGGGGACGCGACGGGGAACACAAGGGGCGTTTCAGCTGGCGCGCAACACCCCAGGCTCAGCCTGGACGGGCACGATCGTGAGGGAATCCACCGCAGCGCAACAGGCGAAATCGGCATCGTGGTTGCCGAGCCCCTGGAGCCGCTGGCCATGGCTGGCGGCCCGCAGACAGGTTTCCGTGTCGTGGCGCCACTGCTGCCAGAGGGCCAAGGCCGCCAGCATTTCATCGTTGCCGCAGCGCACCCCCCGGTGGGGGGCGACGGCCAGCTCCATGGCGGCGGAGGCCACTGCCCCCGCCGCCAGGCTGTCCTCCAGGGAGTAATCCCCCTCCCAGCCGCTTCCCACCAGCCAGACCTGTTGGCAATCGCGGGCGATCAGCCGCCGGGCTACGGCGGTGCGGTTGGGCAGGCAGGCTGTCAGCAGCAGGGGCACGGCCCGCACCGCCGCCAGTGACCGGGTGCCATTGGTTGTGCTCATGAAGATCCGCTTGCCCCCCACCCGCTCCGGAGTAACGGCCAGGGGGGAGTTCCCCAGGTCGTAGCCCTCCACCCGTTTGCCCCCCCGTTCCCCTGCCCGCAGGCGCTCGTGCTCAGGCCATGCGGCGGCCGCCGCCTCCAGTGCCCCCAGATCGGCAAAGGCCTCAATGGCCTCGGCTCCGTTGTGCAACGACCAGGCGATGGTGGTGGTGGCCCGGAGCACATCAATGACGACGGCGGCATCGGGGCCTCCATCCGCGATCCCCACCACGGGGGGCACGTTTTCTGAGGTGTGGAAATAGGAGATCTGCATCGGCTGGCCGCAGGTGGGCCGAGTGTGGCAGATGGCGCCATAAAAAAAGCCCCCACCGCATGGGTGGAGGCTCTGGAACCATAGGGCTGACGGAGGGGTCAGTCCCTGCGGCCGCCGCCGTTGAGGGCAATGATGAACTGCAGGATGAAGATGAACAGGTTGATGTAGGTGAGATACATCCCCAGGGCACCAGCCAAATACTGATCGTCTCGGTAGGTGCGAGGCATGGTGTAAAAGTCGACGAAGGCGGCTCCGATGAAGAGAACCGTGCCGAAACCGGCAATCATCAGCTGGAAGGTGCCCATCCCGAACCCAGGGATGAAGATGCTGCCCACAAGCTGCACCACAATGGCGATCAGCAGGCCGATGATGCCGAGGCCCACAACTCCGGAGAGGGCCTGACCCATGTCGTCGCTCATCCGGCGGCCGAAGAAGGAGGCCGCCACAAAGGTGAGGCCGGTGGCGAGCGCTGCGGTGCCGATGGCACCAATCCCTGCGGTGCCGATCGCCAGTGACACGATGCCGCTCAGGGTGAATCCGGTGAGCAGGCTGTAGCTGGCGAGCAGTGGGAGAGCAGTGCTGTTGTTGGCCTTGAGGGCCACGTTCTGGGCCACGAAGAACAGCACCAGCTGGGCGATCATCGCCACCACGAAGAGGGGCATGAACAGGGGCGGGTTGCTCGCCATCAGAGCCATTCCGCCCATCACCCCACCGGCCGTGAGCACCATGCCACCACCCACATAGGGCAGGGCTTTGCGAAGCACGTTGGGGCCCACGAGGGAGCTGCGCTGGGCGGCCTGGATGGCCTGTTGGAAATTGCTGTTAGCAGGCATTTCCGTAGGGGAAAGCGGTAATGAAGGTAGTGTGGCAGCTCCAAGCTGGGCTTTGTGGGCTTTGGCGTGCGGATCTCCGGATGGGAGACCCTCCCTTCACCCAGCCCATCCGCCAGAGTGAGTCCTCCTTTGGGTTGAAGCCTTGGCCGGTGTGATGGCCCAGCAGGGTCGCGATCTGCGCGGCTTCCTCCAGCTCCTCGAGCGGCGTGGGCAGTTGCGCCGCATCACGGCACCGGTGGATCCCGATCTGGAGTTGGCGGCCATCGCGGATCGGGTGTTGGCCCTCGGGGGGCCCGCCCTGCTGTTTGAAAACGTGCTGGGCTCCACTATGCCGGTGGCCGTGAATCTGCTCGGCACGGTGCAGCGGGTGGTGTGGAGCATGGGTATGGAGCGGCCCGAGGAGCTGGAGGGTCTGGGGGAGAAGCTTGCCCTGCTGCAACAGCCCCGGCCGCCCAAAGGCTTCGAGGAACTCAAGCGCTATGGCGGCCTGGCCTGGAGCCTCATGCGGGCCATGCCAGACCGGGACCTCACGCCTCCCTGCCACCAGGTGGTGCTCAGGGGGGAGGAGGTCAACCTAGACGCCCTGCCCCTGCTGCGCCCATGGCCGGGGGATGCGGGCGGGGTGATCACCCTCGGGCTGGTGATCACCAAGGATCCTGAAACCGGCACGCCCAACGTGGGGGTGTACCGGCTGCAGCGCCAATCGATCAACACGATGACGGTGCACTGGCTCAGTGTCCGGGGTGGCGCCCGTCACCTGCGCAAGGCGGCGGAGATGGGAAAGAAACTGGAAATCGCCATCGCCATCGGCGTGCATCCCCTGCTGGTGATGGCCGCGGCCACACCCATTCCGGTGCAGCTGAGCGAGTGGCTCTTTGCCGGCCTCTATGGCGGCGAGGGCGTGCGGCTGGCCCGCTGCAAAACCCTGGATCTTTCCGTGCCCTCCCACAGCGAGCTGGTTCTGGAGGGCACGATCACCCCCGGCGAGGAGCTGCCCGATGGGCCCTTCGGCGATCACATGGGGTTTTACGGGGGCATTGAGGCCTCACCGCTGGTGCGCTTTCACTGCATCACCCACCGGCGGAATCCCATCTTTCTGACCACCTTCAGCGGCCGTCCCCCCAAGGAGGAGGCCATGCTCGCCATCGCCCTCAACCGCATCTACACCCCGATCCTGCGTCAGCAGATCCCGGAGATCGTGGATTTCTTTCTGCCGATGGAGGCCTTGAGCTACAAGCTGGCGGTGATCGCTATCGATAAGGCCTATCCGGGCCAGGCCCGGAGGGCGGCCATGGCCTTCTGGAGTGCCCTGCCCCAGTTCACTTACACGAAGTTCGTGGTGGTGGTGGACAAGAGCATCAACATCCGCGACCCCCGCCAAGTGGTGTGGGCCATCAGCGCCCAGGTGGATCCCCAGCGGGATCTCTTCGTGCTGGAGAACACGCCGTTTGACACCCTGGATTTCGCCAGCGAGCGCCTGGGGCTCGGGGGCAGGCTGGCCATCGATGCCACCACCAAGATCGGCCCTGAGCGGCGCCATCCCTGGGGCGAACCCCTGGGCCGCCATGGGGAGCTGGAGGCCCGGGTGCAGGCCCGGTGGCAGGAGCTGGGCCTGGCCGATCTGCCGGAGGGCGATCCGGACCCGGCCCTGTTTGGCTACACCCTGGAGCATGTGTTGGAGCGGCTGGCGAGCGGGCGGGCTGGATGAGGCTGATGGGCCGCACGGCCATCCAGGTTCTCAAGGCTCTCCTGGAACTGGCCCAGGAGCCGGAGACCTGGCGTTCGGTGAAGGGGCTGGCCCAGGCCCAGGCCCTGCCGGAGCCCTACCTGGAGCAGTTGTTGCTGAGGCTCCGTCGCGCCGGGGTGCTGGAGGCCAGAAGAGGGCGCAACGGCGGTTACCGCCTGGCCTGTTCTCCAGCCGAGCTGCCCTTAGGACGCGTTCTCGAAGCCGCAGGGGCTTTGCCGGGGGCAGCGGGTCATCAGGAGGTGGGTGGATCGGAACCGGCCGAGCCCGCCACCGAGCGCGTCGCGGCCCTCCTGCAACAGCGGTTGAACCAGGCCCTCAACCGTGAGCTCCAGCGCCTCACCCTGCAGGAGCTGCTCTTCGACCTGCGCAGTGCCCGTGCTGCCCTCAGCGAGGAGGGCGGCCTGATCCTGGGTTGAGCCCTAGGGTGGAACCATGGCCCCTTACACAGATCCGCCCTCGGACCACCCCCAGGCTGGGAGTGGAGAGGATCCTGGGGAGCTGCTGGATCAGGTGCTCCAACCTCTCCTGTTGGATTTCGAGGAAACCTTCGCCCGGGGCCTCCTTTTGCTGGATCACTGCCCGGATCGGGTGCTGTCTGAAGCCCGTCGGCTGGCCTTCGGGGAGCGCCTGAGGGAAGCTCAGGCTGGCCTAGCGGCCGCCCGTGCTCTCCGCGCCGCCGCCCCCACTCCGATGGCCCTCGACATGGCCACCATCACCCCCTGGCATGAGCTGGTGGTGGAGGTGTGGTCGCTCTCCGCGGCCATGCGGGCGGCGGGGGTGGTGATGCCCTGAGGGTGGAGTGGGCTCTCTCAATAGGATCCCCCCACCAGCTCTCGCCTGTGCCCCATGGCCGTCGCCGCCCCCGTCGCGCCCCTGCTTCTCCCTGGCGGTGGTTCCCTGGCGGGCCGGGTGCGGGTGCCGGGCGATAAGTCCATTTCCCACCGGGCCCTGCTCTTCGGCGCCATCGCCGAGGGGGAAACGCGCATCGAAGGCCTGCTGCCGGCGGAAGACCCCCTGAGCACCGCTGCCTGCCTGCGGGCCATGGGGGTGGGTGTGTCCGAGATCCGTGCCGGGGAGCCGGTGCTCGTGCAGGGAGTTGGCCTTGATGGTTTCCAGGAGCCGGAGACTGTGCTCGATTGCGGCAATTCCGGCACCACCATGCGTCTGATGCTTGGCCTATTGGCCGGCCGGGCCGGCCGCCACTTCGTGCTCACCGGTGATGGCTCCCTTCGGCGGCGGCCCATGCGGCGGGTGGGGGGGCCCCTTTCCGAGATGGGGGCCTCCATTCATGGCCGCAATGGCGGCAACCTGGCTCCCCTGGCCATCGCCGGCCAGCACCTCCATGGCGCCACGATCCGCACCCCCGTGGCCTCGGCCCAGGTGAAGAGCGCGATCCTGCTGGCGGCCCTCACCGCCAGTGGCCCCACCACCGTGATTGAGCCGGCCCTCTCGCGGGATCACAGCGAGCGCATGCTGCGGGCCTTCGGCGCCGATCTGGTTGTGGGCGGTCCTGGCGGCACGCAGGTCACGGTCACTCCTGGCGCCGCCCTGCGGGCCCAACAGGTGGTGGTGCCGGGCGATATCAGCTCGGCGGCCTTCTGGCTGGTGGCTGGCGCCATTACCCCCGGCGCCGAGCTCACCATCGAAAACGTCGGTCTCAACCCCAGCCGGACGGGCATTCTGGAGGTGCTTGATCAGATGGGCGCCGCCATCGAGGTGCTCAATCCCCGGGATGTGGCCGGGGAGCCTGTGGGGGATCTGCGGGTGGTCTATGGCCCCTTGCGGGCGTTCACCATCGGTGGCGAACTGATTCCCCGCTTGGTGGATGAGATCCCGGTGCTGGCGGTGGCGGCCTGTTGTGCCGAAGGGGTGAGCCGGATTTCCGGGGCCGAGGAGCTGCGGGTGAAGGAAACTGATCGCCTGGCCGTCATGGCACGCCACCTGGGCGCCATGGGGGCCCGCCTTGAGGAACATCCCGATGGCCTCACGATCCAGGGCGTCACTGCTCTCCATGGGGCCGAGGTGGACAGCGAAACCGACCACCGGGTGGCCATGAGCCTGGCGGTGGCCTCCCTGGTGGCGGCGGGCGACACCCGCCTGCACGACAGCGCCGCCGCCGCCGTGTCTTACCCCGTCTTCTGGGATGACCTGGCCCGCCTCCGCGCCTGAGCAGGCGCCTGAGGGGTTTGCTGAACGCCAGGGCGACGATGGCAGCTTCAGCCTTTGGAGCAAGGCTTATGGCGAGGGTTTCCACAGTGGCCGCGGCGCCCTGCGGGAGGCCCGGGAAACGTTTTTGGCCCCCTCCCAGCTGGAGCGGTTGGCTCCCGGCGCTCGACTGAAGGTGGTGGAGGTGTGTGTGGGCACGGGCACCAACCTGGGGCTGTTGCTCGAAGCCTGCGCGATCCGAGGCCTTCACCTGGAGTGGTGGGGGCTGGAGCTGGATCCCCGCCCCCTGGGGCTGGCCCTGGCGGCTGGAGACTTTCGCCGCCCCTGGCAGCCGGCCACTCTTCAGGCTCTGGAGCAACTGCTCACCCAGGGAAGCTGGCGGGGGGAGGACGCCACCTGTCAGATCCCCTGGGGCGATGCCCGCCAGACCCTGCTGGAGCTCTTGGGCGAGGAGCGGGGCCAGATTGATCTGGTTTGGCACGACGCTTTTTCACCCCAGCGTTGCCCCCAGCTTTGGACCCTGGAGTTTTTGGAGGCAGCGGTGGCGTTGATGGCGCCCGGTGGCCGGTGGATTAGCTACTGCTCCGCGGCGGCGGTGCGGGAAGTCCTGGGGCTCCTGGGGCTGCACCGGGTGGCCCTGGACCTGCCGGAGGGCCTCCCTACGGGGGGCAACCGCTGGAGTGGCGGCACCATGGCCACCTTCACACCCCCGGCACCCTCGCCCCTCTGGCGTGAGCTCTCCGCCATGGAGCTGGATCATCTCGCCAGCACGGCTGGCGAGCCCTATCGGGATCCCAGCGGTAGGGAGGATGCCGCTTCCATCCTGGAGACCCGTCGAGAGGCCCAGGCTGGGGCTCTTGGCAGCGGCAGGAGGGCTTCCAGCAGTGCTTGGCGGCGGCGGTGGGACTTGTAAACCCTCCGCACGGTGCCTTCACGTTCAAGACCGTGATCTTGATTCCTTTCCGTGTCTCGCTAGCCGCATTCCCATGGAGCTCGAATCGGAAGCTGCCCTGGCCCGCCGGTAGATTCCCGCCAGCTTTGCGATCCGCCTGATGCTCGCCATCGCCATCCTGGCCGCCGGAAAGGGCACGCGCATGAAGAGCGCGCTCCCCAAGGTGCTCCAGCCCCTGGCGGGTGCCACCCTGGTGGAGCGGGTTCTGAGCAGCGCCGAAATCCTGCAACCCGACCGCCGGATTCTGATCGTGGGGCATCAGGCCGATCGGGTGCGGCAGACCCTGGCCCACCAGTCGGGACTCGAATTCGTGTTGCAGGAGCCTCAGAATGGCACCGGCCACGCCGTGCAGCAGCTTCTGGGACCCCTCGAGGGCTTCACTGGGGATTTGCTTGTGCTCAACGGTGACGTGCCCCTCCTGCGCCCCGAAACCCTCCAGGCCCTTCTGGAGCGCCATCGCAGCAGCGGTGCCGGCGTCACCCTGCTCACGGCCCGGTTGGCCGATCCCACCGGCTACGGGCGGGTGTTCATCGACGACCAGGGCCAGGTGACAGGGATCGTGGAGCACCGCGACTGTGATCCCAGCCAGCGGGCCAATGACCTCACCAACGCTGGGATCTACTGCTTCCACTGGCCCCGCCTCTCCGAGGTTCTGCCCCGCCTCACCACCGACAACGATCAAGGAGAGCTCTACCTCACCGACACCGTGGCCATGCTCCAGCCTGCCCTCCAGCTGGAGGTGGTCGACTGGCAGGAAACCAACGGCATCAACGACCGCCTCCAGCTGGCCCAATGCGAAGCCGTGCTTCAGGAGCGGCTTCGGCGCCATTGGATGGCGGAAGGGGTCACCTTTACCGATCCGGCCAGCTGCACCCTCAGCGATGGCACCCGCTTCGGCCGGGATGTGGTGGTGGAGCCCCAGTGCCACTTCCGAGGCGAAACGGTGATTGGCGAGGGATGCCGCATCGGCCCAGGCTGCCTGATCGAAGACAGCGCCATCGGCGATGGGGTGGAGCTGCTCTATTCGGTGGTGCGGGAGTCACGGGTGGCCAGTGGCTGCACCGTGGGCCCCTTCGCCCAGCTGCGTGGGGGCGCCGTGCTGGAGGCCGATTGCCGCATCGGCAACTTCGTGGAGGTGAAGAACAGCCATCTCCATCAGGGCGTGAAGGCCAACCACCTCACCTACCTGGGCGATGCGGACGTGGGCTCCAGGGTGAATATCGGTGCCGGCACCATCACCGCCAACTACGACGGCCTGCGCAAGCACCGCACCTCCATCGGTGCCGGCAGCAAGACCGGGGCCAACAGTGTGCTGGTCGCGCCCATCACCTTGGGGGAAGGGGTCACCGTGGCGGCCGGCTCCACCCTCACCGAGGACGTGCCCGCCGGCTCCTTGGCCCTGGGCCGGGCCCGGCAGGTGGTGAAGTTCGACTGGCAACCCCCCAATGGACCGCCCCCCTGACGGATCCTCAGCTTGGTGTGCCCACCAGATCCACGATCAGCACTTCGGTGCGGGGGCCCAGCCGGAAGGGCATCAGGCTCTGTCCCACCCCCACGCTCACGCACAGCACCCGCTCCTGGGAGAGGCTGTAGCGTCCAGCCCGATACATGCGCGACAGGGGGCCGGAGGCGGCCATCGGTGCCCTTCCACCGGGAAGGGTGATCTGGCCCCCGTGGGTGTGGCCGGCCAGGGCCAGATCGAAGGGCCGATCCCCCGCATCCAGCAGGCCAGACGGCTGGTGCATCAGCAGCAGGGTGGCGCAGTTGTCATCCCAGTCGGCGTCGGCGGCCCTGGGTTGGCCCCCCAGATGGTCATCCAGCCCCACCAGGAGCACGTTGTCGAACGGCTCGGGCAGGCGCACGCTCCTATTGCACAACACCCTGATTCCGCAGCTCTCCAAACGTCTGGAGATCATTGCGGCATCGGCGCCATGGTCGTGGTTGCCCAGCACCGCAAACACCCCACAGGGTGCCCTCAGGCGCGCCAGGGCGGGGAGGATGGCCTCCAGTTCCTCGCTGTTGGAACAGACATAATCTCCCCCCAGAAGGACCAGATCCGGCCCCGACTCCATCAGGGCTTCACAGGCGGAGAAGATGGTGCCCGTCGGGGTCATCCGACCAGCGTGCAGGTCGGAGGCAAAGGCCACCCTTATCTGGCTTTGCCGGCCGAGGGGTTTGTTCAGCACCACCCGTTCCCGCCAGCGATGCACCGCCTCCACGCTGAGGCCCAGCGGCATCACCTGCGAACGGCTCAAACTCTCACCCAACGCCATCAGCACCGCCGTCACCACGGGCCGACGCCAGCGGCGGCGATAGGGGGACCCAGCACTGGCCTCCAATGGCTGTCCTCCGTCTGAACCTCTCCAGTTCATTCTTAGGAACGGATCGGGCCGCTGGCTGAGGTCCCTTCGGATTCAGCCTTTGTGTTGTCAGCCAGGCTCCAGGGTGGCCTTGAGCAGGGGCAGCAGGGTTTCAAGGGCCACCCCCCGGCTCCCCTTGAGCAGGAGCACATCCCCTGCCGCCAGCCAGCGCATGAGGGGTTCAGCGGCCTCCTGTGGATGGCCCACCCGCACCAGGAGGGGCAGGCCCTCGGCAGCTTCCACCATGGCGTCGCCCTCGGCCCCCCCATCCACCACCACCAACCCATCCAGCCCCAGCTCCCGCGCCCGCTTGGCCACCTGGCCATGCAGCTCCAGACTCCGTTCCCCCAGTTCCAGCATGGTGCCGAGCACGGCATAGCGCCGGCCCCCCGGGCTCTCGGCCAGGAGTTGGAGGGCTGCCATCACGGCCTCCGGGGAGGCGTTGTAGGTCTCGTCCAACACGTTCACCCCCCCCATCAGGAGCCGCCGGTTGCGGCCTCCCGGCACCTCCACTGCCATGGCGGTGAGTGCCTCCGGGGGTACCCCCAGCTCAGCGGCCACCGCCAGGGCCAACAACAAATTGCGGGCGTTGTGGCGGCCCGCCAAGGGCAGCTGCATCCGAATGGCCCCTTCTTGGGGCCCGGGGCCATTCCCCCATCGCACCAGCTCCATCGCACTTCCGCCCTCCAGGAGGCGCCCCACCCAGGAGGCCTTCTCCTGCCCCGGAAGTCCGAGGTGCTCATCGGCCAGGGCCACCCGCACCACCCTGCCCTCCCAGCCGGGGGTGAGGGCGGCTTCCAGGAGGGGATCCGCTGCTGGGATCACCAGCACGCCTTTCGGGGAGAGGGCCTCCGTGATTTCGCATTTCGCCGAGGCGATCGCCTCCTGGCTTCCCAGGCGCCCGATGTGGGCGGTGCCGATGTTGGTGATCACGGCCACATCCGGTTCGGCGCAGCGGCTCAGCCGAGCGATCTCGCCCGGACCCCGCATCCCCATCTCCACGACCACGGCCGCCGTGTCCAGGTCTGCCCGAAGGAGCGTGAGGGGGGCGCCCACATCGTTGTTTTCATTGCCGCTGCTGGCCACCACGGCGCCCAGGGGCGCCAGGGCCACCCGGATCAGCTCCCGGGTGGTGGTCTTGCCCGCGGAGCCCGTCACGGCCACCACGGGCAGGCCCAGGCGGCGCCGCCAGAAGCGGGCCAGGTCCTGATAGGCCGCCAGGGTGTCGTCCACCAGCCAGAGGGGTCGATCGGAGCGACGCACCAACTCGGCGGCCGTCGTCCGATCCACCCGGTCGATCTGACCGATCGCCGCGGCGGCAGCGGCCGGCTGGCCATCCGGGGGAATCAGCACGCGCTCCAGAAAGCCATGGCCATCAAACCGTTCCCCCACCAAGGGAATGAACAGATCACCCGGTTCCAGCCGGCGGCTGTCCGTGCACACCCCCGTGAGCTGGTGGATCCGTCCCTCCCCGCTGGCGCCCCAGGAGGCCAGCCCAGCGCCTGGATCGGGCATCAGGGGCAGACCCCAGAGCTCCACCAGTTCCTCCAGAGCGATCTCTGAACATCCCATCCCGTTCCCCAACCTCGCCATCGATTGCAACGGATCCTCCCGCACCGGCTCCCTCGAACAGGATCATGCCCTCCCCCACCTGGGCCTCCCGCCCCACCAGCAGGCCTTCTCTATCCACCAACTCCAGATGGCTGTAGCCCCATTCCGCAGCCCGGAGCTGCCAGCGTTCGGCCTGGCTCAGGCGGCTGGCTGGGGGAAGGGTCCGGAAGTCGTCGCTGAGTTGGAGGACGAGGGTTGCGTTGTTTGGATCCAGACGGATCGCCACCAGAAGGGTCTCCCGATCTCCTTGGTTCAGCTGGGCGCGGAGTCGTTCTTCCTCTCCGCTCTCCTCCTCAGGCTCCTCCCCGTCTACGGCGGTCTCTGGCCCATTGGCCTCCTCCATCCGTGTCTGCGGCATCTCCGCCTCCTCGGGGCCTACAGGACTGGCCAGGGGTTCGGGGGGTGGAACCGATTCCAGGGGGGGAGAGAGGATCGCGGTGGCCCTGGCTGTCGTGTCCTCTGCCGCCTCCTGGCCGGATGGGGTCCCGCTGAGGGGGACCAGGGGCCGCACCAGTCCAAGCCCCGCCACCAGGGCTAGAAGGACGATCGCCAGCACCAGCGGCCAGAACAGTTGGGCCCATCGGCGAGGCCAGAAGGCCGGTAAGGGAAGGCTGCCCTCCCAATTGCGGCGCCCCAGCTCCCGCAGTTTGAGGAGGAGCCAGGCCCCGATGGCCACCAGATCCTCCCCGAGCCGCGTCCACGGTGGCTCGTAGGGGCCGGGAAGGGGCATGGGCTTCAGCCGTCGTTGCGTCGCAACAGTTGGCTCAGGGGATTACGGGGCCGGGTGGGTGCGGCAGGTCCCCGCTTAGTGGGGCTCTCAAGTTCCCGTGATGGGGCCAACTCCTGTTGGGCTCCTTCGCGCAGGCTGGGATCGGCCCCCTGTCCCTGGGAGAAGCGTTCCACTTCCTCCGCATCCGGTGTCGGTTCCTTCACTCCGGCGACATCGCGATACATGAGGTCGTATTCCTTGGCGGAACGGTTCCAGCTGAAGTCCTGGTCCATGCCCCGGCGCTGTAGATCTTCCCAGCTGTTCTGGTGCCGGTAAGCCTCCCAGGAGCGCACGATAGCCGTGTAGAAGTCCACTGGTTCGAAACGGTCGAAGCCATATCCCGTGCCGCTGTGGGCGATCGGATCGTTGGGAGGCACGGTGTCCACCAGTCCCCCCACCCGACGCACCACCGGGACGGAGCCATAACGCATGGCGAGCATCTGGCTAATGCCGCAAGGCTCGAAGCGGCTGGGCATCAGGAAGGCATCGCTGCCGGCGTAGATCAGCCGGGAGAGGGCATCGTCGTAAGTGAGAAAGACGGCAAAGCGGCCCGGATGTCGGGCGGCCATTTGCCAGAGGCCCGATTCCAGCCCCCGATCACCCGTGCCCAGCACCACGAACTGGCTGTCGGTGTAGGCCAATACCCGATCGGCCACCTGCAGCAGCAGGTCGATGCCCTTCTGATCCACCAGTCGGCTCACCACCCCCATCAGATAGGTGCGGGGGTTTTGGGTGAGCCCGAAGCGCTCCTGGAGCATGCGCTTGCACTGGGCTTTACCGGAAAGGTCCTTGGCGGTGTAGCGCTCCGGGAGGGTCTGGTCGGTGGCGGGATTCCAGTCATCGGTGTCGATGCCGTTGACGATGCCGCGCAGCTTGCCGCTGATGAAGTTCAGCAGGCCATCCAGGCGTTCGCCGTATTCAGGGGTGCGAATCTCCATGGCGTAGGTCGGAGAGACCGCACTCACTCGGTCGGCACAAAGCAGGGCTGCGGCCATGGTGTGATCCCCCTGCATGTACCAAGGGCACCAGGTCATTCGCTCCAGTTTCCAGCGCCAGGGGCCCTGATACTTGAGGTTGTGGATGGTGAACACGGTGCTGATTTCCGGATCCTGGTGCATCCAGACCGGGATCATGCCCGTGTGCCAATCGTGGCAATGCATCACCTGGGGCTTCCAGCTTCCATTCCAGGCGAACTCGGCGGCTGCACTGGCAAAAAAAGTGAACCGCCAGTCCTCATCTTCTCCCCCGTAAATTCTCTCGGGATCAAACACAGGGTGTCCCACCAGATAAATCGGGAGCCCATGGCTGGGGTGTTTGGTTTGAAAGATGGCGAAGTCATTGCCCATCGTGTGGCCGCGCCAGATCGGTTCCTCGGGGATCTGCAGCCGGCTCCACAACTTGCCGTAGCCCGGCATGATCACGCGCACGTCATGGCCCAAATGGGCCAGCGATGGTGGCAAGGATCCCACCACGTCCCCCATGCCGCCAACCTTGATCATTGGTGCACATTCGGCCGCCGCAAAGAGGATGCGCATCTCAGACAGGCAGGACAGAGCAACTCTACGGGGACACTTCCGGGCCGCTTTCTGCCAGCGCTCAGGGCAACACGGTCACCTGAGTGCCGAGACTCACGAGCTCAAAAAGTTCCTTGGCGTGTTCATCGAAGAGGCGCACACAGCCATGGGAGACGGCCTGTCCCACGCTTGCCCGGTTCGGGGTGCCATGGAATCCGGCCGTAACGCACCCTTTCACCACCAGATGTTCCTGGCCATTGAATCCGCTCCGCCCCCGGCAATCGCGGTAGAAGCCGATCCACCGGCTTCCCAGGGGATTGTTAGGGCCTGGGGGTATGACCTGCCCGTTGGCGGGATGTTCCCATTTGGGATTGGCCGTTTTCTCCATCACGGTGAACTGCCCCACCGGCGTTTCCCAACCCGGCATCCCCACAGCCACCGGATAGCGACGCACCTCCTTCCCGTGATCCATCACGCGCAGGAGCCGTTGGCGCCGATCCAGGATCAACAGCCGGGGGAGAGAGCCCTCTACCCCAGCAGGCTTGGCTGGCGTGAGAGTGCGCTCCTCCTTGGTCTTCGGGGCCTCGGGTTGGGGGAGTCCGTTCTCCTTTAATCCCAGCTGGAAGGGAGCATCCTCCAGCAGGGCGGCGGCTCCCGACTCCTGCTCAGGGTTGCCGTTGTCGAGCAGCTGGGGGGGCTCCGCTGCCCGCAGGGCTGGAGCCCAGGCCACGGTGCAGGCCGTGAACAGAAGGGTGGGCCCCAGCATGCGTGGAGGGATCCCAGGGCTATGGCGCCTGCGGGGTGTGACCCAATTCACGGCTCTAGCGAAATCGATGGGATGTGAAGAGCTCCCAACATAGGAATTTTTACAGGAATCCCTAGGGCAACCATGGGGAGGCGGAAAAATCGGGATCTCTTTTTTCGAGGAAGGCATCGCGGCCCTCCTGCCCTTCTGCTGTGCGGTAAAAGAGGTGGGTGGCCTGGCCGGCGAGCTCCTGAATTCCCGCCAGACCATCCATCTCCGCGTTGAAGGCCGCCTTCAAGCAGCGAATCGCCGTGGGGCTGTGGGCCAGCACCTCCCTGGCCCAGCGCACTCCTTCCTCCTGCAAGTCCTCCAGGGGAACCACCGCATTCACCAGCCCCATCCGCAGGGCCTCCTCCGCTCCGTAGCGACGGCAGAGAAACCAGATTTCCCGTGCCTTCCGTTGCCCCACCACCCGCGCCAGGTAGCCGGCGCCGAATCCTCCGTCAAAGCTCCCCACCCGCGGGCCGGTCTGGCCGAACACCGCGTTGTCGGCCGCCAGGCTCAGATCGCACACAAGATGGAGCACCTGCCCACCGCCGATCGCGTAGCCGGCCACAAGGGCGATCACCACCTTGGGCAGGCTGCGAATCATCCGTTGCAGATCGAGAACGTTCAAGCGGGGCAGGCCGTCCTCATCCACGTATCCCCCATCCCCCCGCACGCTCTGATCGCCACCGGCGCAAAAGGCCCAGCCCCCATCGGCCGCGGGCCCTGCCCCCGCCAGCAGCACCACGCCGATCTGGGGGTCCTCCCGGAGGCGGGAGAAGGCATCACAGAGCTCGCGAACAGTGCGGGGCCGAAAGGCGTTGCGCTTCTCCGGGCGGTTGATCGTGATGCGGCTGATTCCTTCGCTGCTCCGTTCGCAGCGGATGTCGACGTAGTCACCAACGGGCTCCCAGGCCACGGGGGCCGCCTTGGGCCGGAGGGGCTCTGTCATGGGGGGGTGATCCGTTCTGCCGCCATTGTGCGCAGCTGCCTGCGTTTGGCAGCATCGGCCTGGCGGTGGGTCACCACCCTCAGGAGGGCGATGGGTTGGGCGAGTCCCCAGGCCAAAGCAGGCTCCAGCTCCCCCATGCGTTGCACGTTCTGGCTGGGCACCCCATGGGCCCGGGCCAGGGCCCGGGGATCCACGCCCTGGGGCATGGCAAAGAGCCGATCGAAGTCGAGGAGATCGGGCTGTGGCGGTCGGATGGGCAACTGCTCGAAGATCCCTCCTCCCCCGTTGTCCACCAACACCACTAGCAGCTGGCCCCGGAGCTGTGGGCTCCACAGCCAGCCGTTGCTGTCGTGCAGGAGGGCGAGATCCCCGGTCACCAGCACGAGGTGGCCCACCGCCTCCGCCAGCCCGCAGGCCATCGATAGGGTTCCATCAATTCCAGAAGCCCCTCGGAAGGAATAGATGGGCCGGCCCGCAGCGGCCGGATCGGAAAAGCTCTCCCAGTCCCGCACGGGGCTGCTGTTGGCCAGCATCACCGCCAGCCCGGGTGGGAGGAGTTGGCTCAGCCGCCGGGCCAGCCAGGGCTCCTCACAGGGTGCTTCCGTCCAGGCCGCGGGGACCGTGGAGTGCAGCAGCTCCTGCACCAGGGCTTCCCGATGCCGCCAGCGGTCACAGAGGGCAAGGGCTGCTGGGGATGCTGAGCCAGGCCCGGCCCTGGCTAGGCCGGGCCAATGGGCCAGCCCACCACTCCATTGGCCCTGAATGCACTTCAGCGGATCCAGGGGCCGGGGATCCCCCTCGCTGACCAGCACCTGAGGGCCCGCCTGGTGCTCCAGCCAGGTCTGCAGCCTCCGGCTGGCCGGAAGGGGCCCGAGCCTCAGCACCTGGCCCGCTTCCAGCCCTTCAAAACAGCCCGAGAGCACCAGGTCGTATCCGGCCACCAGCGGCCCGGTGGCTACTCCGCGGAGGCCGGACAGTGCATCCGCCAGCAGGGGCCAGCCGCTGCGCTTTTGCCACCGCTCCAGGGCCTCCAGATGGCCCGGCCAGGCGCTCGCAGATCCCCTCCAGGGGCCGGCCACCACCACCCCAGGTCGGTCGGGATTGAGATTGACGTCCCCCCATCCGCTCAAGCTTGTCCCGGCGGACCCGTTCCCGGGCCTCTCTTCCTTGCTGGTGACGCCCTTTGGCCGCCAGGTCTTCAACCAGGAGAGGGCGTCCCCATCCCCATGGAGGGGGTCTTCCAGGGGCAAATTCAAGTGCACGGGACCGGCTGGATCCGTTCCCAGGCCGAAAGCAGCGGCCATCCCCCGTACCGCCAGCTCCCTGAGGGAGGTTGGATCCATGGCCGCCAGACCATCCGGCGCACCCAGGCCCACCCATCGGCAGCAGGCTCCAAGGAAGGCTTCCTGGGGAACGGTCTGGTTGGCGCCGCAGTTCTTGAGGCGCCGGGGACGGTCGGCCGTGAGCAGCACCAGGGGGATCGTGCCCAGGTCGGCTTCCACCAGGGCCGGAAGCAGGTTGGCCACGGCCGTGCCCGAGGTGGTCACCACAGCCACGGGCGTGCTGCCCGCCCTGGCCAGCCCGAGAGCAAAAAAGGCAGCGGAGCGCTCGTCAATGGCCGTGTAGACCTTCAGCCCCCTCCCCTCCAGCAGGTAGGCCGCCACTGCCAAGGGGCCAGAGCGGCTCCCAGGGCACAGCACCAGCTTCCTCAGGCCTGTGGCCTGAAGGGCCTCCAGCAGCTGAAGGCAGGCGAGGGTGCTCGCAGCAGAGGCAGGAGTGCCAGCCACCATCTCAGCCCTTTCGTGTGCCATGGTCAGATCTCCCTGCGAGGCCGATCCACCGGTGACGGAATCCAGTCCACAGCCCAACTTTCTTCGGGACGCTTTCACTGCCCTGCGGGGAGTGGCCCTTTGGGTGCTGCTGGCTTTGGCGCTGCGCTGGCTTGTGTTGGAGCCCCGCTGGATTCCTTCCGGTTCCATGTTGCCCACCCTGCAGTTGGAGGATCGGGTGTTGGTGCAAAAGCTGCTGCCTCGTCTGGGTGTGAGCCCAGGCATTGGCGAGATCGTCGTGTTCCATCCTCCTGAGGCCCTCCTGGAGGCTGGCTACGACAGGAAGGCCGCCCTGATCAAGCGGGTGGTGGCCGTGGGGGGCGACCAGGTGGAGGTGCGCCAGGGCCAACTCTGGCGCAATGAGGTGCCCGTGGAGCCCGATTGGGCGCTGGGCCCGATGGGCTACAGCCTGGCGCCGCTCGTGGTGCCGGCTGGCCACCTGATGGTGCTTGGCGACAACCGCAATGCCAGCCTCGACTCCCACCTGTGGGGCCCTCTCCCCGAAACAGATGTCATTGGCACAGCGGTTTGGCGCTACTGGCCTCTCCAGCGCTTCGGCCCCCTTCGGTTCTCCACCCCTCCCCTGCCGGAGTTGAAGCCTTCCCATGTGGGTTAAGGTAACGCCAAGCCCAAAAGGCCCGCTCTGAGGAGCACTCTCGCCAGCCCTCTCGCAGGAGGTTGATGTTCAATCCTGAATTTCTCACCAGCGATAGTGAGGCCATTGGCGGGAATGCCTTGATCCAATATCTGCAAGAGCAATCGCCTGATGTGCTCCAGAGAGTGGCCCGTTCAGCCAGTTCTGATATTCAAGATGTGATTCGCCATAATGTTCAGGGTTTGTTAGGGATGCTGCCCGGAGAACAATTCGAAGTGAAGGTTCAAACCAGTCGAGAAAATTTGGCGGGTCTTCTTGCTTCCGCCATGATGACCGGTTATTTCCTCAGGCAGATGGAGCAGAGAATGGAATTGGAGGGTTCATTGATGGGCAGTTTGGATTCAGCTGAGCTGTCTGAGGATGATCCGGGTGAACTTCGTCTTTGATTGTTCTCGGACTATTCTCAGTTGCTGACTCCCTCGTCAAAGTCCCCTTTTCCGTTTAATATTTGACAATCTCGATTGGGCTTTCACGTCCCATGAACCTCGCAATAACACTCAAGCAAGCTGTCCCCGTTCCCGTAAAGCGTCAAATCAAGGATTTGATGGGGATCAAGGATCCGCAGGTGGAAACCAAGAAGACCAAGCCCATTGAATTCTGGATTGATGTGGTGAGTGGATGCAACCTTCGTTGCACCGCCTGCCCTGTTGGCATGCCTGAGTTCTCCAACAGCATTGGCCAGTCGATGCGGGAAATGGATCTTGAGTTGTTTGAAAAAATTTGCCTGAAAGCCAAGGCAGACACGGGCGGTAATCTTCGGATTGGCCTCTACAACTGGACTGAGCCAACCCTTCATTCCCGTCTTGATGAGTTGATTGCGATTGCCATCAAGCACGATATTCCCTGCGGGATTTCATCCAATCTCAATTACGACTACGATTGGGCCAAGCTCAAGCCACTGAAGCTTTGGAACTTCACGATCACGGTTTCAGGCTTCACTCAGAAAACCTATGCAATCAACCACCGCGGCGGACGCATCGAGCCCGTGCTGGCCAATCTGATTCGTATTTCCGAAACACTCTCAGACTGGGAGAGCTACAAAGACATTGATGTACGTTATCTCGTGCATCGTGATAATAAACATGAAGTCCACCTCTTTAAGCATTTTTGTGACAAGTTAGGGCTGAAGTTTACTCCCTATCATGCCTATTATATGCCGATTGATCGGATGTTTGAGGGGCTTGAAGGTGTTCCAGAAGGTTTCGATTATATCGAATATTCTCCTCAAATGGTTCAGCAAGCCATTGGCAATCATCGCTCCAGCCGTTGCTTCATGCGTGACACACAAGTGACTTTAGATATGGATGGACAGTTTTCCGTCTGCTGTGTGGAGTCACCCTCTTCACCGAAGCTTGGAAATTATCTTGAGGAGAGTTGGTCCTCGATGCAGCACGCACGCGTTACGAGCGATCTCTGTGCTAAGTGTATCAAAAAAGGAATCAATATCTTTGCTACCTATGGCTACGAAGAGCCCGTTGTGATCCAGGAAGCCATTCAGAAGACCCTCAAATCTGATTTGAACTCCTTGCTCACTCCCTGATTCTCTCTCCCTCGGGAACAAGCTTCCACTTCAGGAGAGTTTGGTCAATGGCGGCCAGGGTTTGCCATGAGCCTTCTGAAGGGGCCCAGTTCTGATTCTCCACCGCAACTGCGTAAGTGGCCAAATTTTTTGATTGGATGGACTGGGGCCCGTCATAGTGAGCTCCGATCAATTGCTTCACCCCATCAAGATCTGCCAGGTTGTTGAGCCACGCGACGAACTGTTCCCTGGCCCGCACCAGCACCAGTCGCTCCAGAACCGGTGCAAGGGTGAACATGGTGTTCCCTTCGCATCGGGTCATCAAGTGGTTGGCCTGCTCGTCCCAGTCCTCGCTCCAGCGGAAGGGATAGAGACCAAAGTGAGCGCGGGCCTGACGGTTGCCTGGGCTCCACAGGTCTTGGCGAATGGGTCCCCATTCGGGGACGTGCACGGAAGCGGGCCTGAAAAAATTGGCAAAGAGAAGAATCCTTTTCCACCCCTTGATGCGCTGCTCTGCCGTATCCAGCAGGGGTTCCGAGCCCCTCTCCCTGGCATGGAACAGCAGGGGCGTTGGATCCAAGGAAAAAACCTCCGGAGGGGTGTCCGTGAAGGACACGAGGGCATCCGTCACCAATAGGCTCCCTGTGGCTTGATCCAGGCAAGCCACCTCCAAGAAATGACCCAGGCCCAGGTCCAATGGGCCCAGGGCGACCCACTTCAGTTGCTCAGGATGGGGATACCCATCCCGTCCCAGCACCTTGGTTCGCCCCAGGGGGAACCCCAGCCAACTGGAGGGAAGCCGAAGGGGGAAGCTCCACTGGCAGTCGCTCAGCCAGACCGTGGCTGTGGGGAAGGCCCGGGCCATGGCTGGAACGGGCACCTTGTGCTCCAGTCCTGAGGCGGTGGGCAACACGATGGTGCAGATAGGGCCGTGTTGCTCCTCCAGGGAGCGGAGTGCCCCGACCACTTCTGGGGTGGGGGCTACGGGGGCATAGAGCATCAGCCCTTCCGCCACCTTCACCACGGTCATTCGGATGGGAACGGCGACATACCAGACGCCATGCAGTTGCTCAAACGTCCAGATCTTCCCCGGTATCCGTTCGCGAATCAGGGTGGCCCGTTGCCCATAGGGATACAGCGGAAGCAGGGGCCACCAAGGCCAGCCCTGTTGACGCACCTCGCTGATGTCTTGCTGGGAGGGAGCGCTCGCCATAGGCGTTGGCGATGGGGTCTGGTGCGACCCGATTATGGCCAACAAAAAGCCCCCTCCTGGGAGGGGGCCAGAGGATCCAGCAGAGCTCTGCTGATCCGAGGGTCAGCCGATGGAAGGAGCCACCAGAGCCACAGGGGTGGCTTCTGCAGAGGCCAGATCCAGGGGGAAGTTGTGAGCATTGCGCTCGTGCATCACTTCCAT